>VTLG01009203.1_pt1 | contig 128364 bp, 182 predicted proteins | sample 4694571 | NCBI WGS metagenome assembly VTLG01 (sample SAMN12604809, study PRJNA352737) | marine metagenome | biome: ENVO:00000447; feature: ENVO:00000209|ENVO:00000569|ENVO:01000036; material: ENVO:00002151; isolation source: viral sequences binned using virsorter ... | reverse complement strand
CATGTAAATGCGACTCTTTGTTAAGCCTTCTGGTAATACTGCACGTGCTTGTTCCTTGGCGATACCTTTGTCTATGGCCCATGTGTACGCCGATTTGGCTGCGTTTAGGACTCCTGTCTGTCTGCGTTGCCATTCCTGTATAAGTTCTATATAGCCCGAATTTAGCGCCGTGTTCGGATCGGATTCTATCTCTATACTGTTTTGCCGATTCTTCTTATCCTGTAGTCTTGTTTCCCTAGTTGTAAATGCTTCGTCTAATAACTTAGGCTCTGCGTATCTCTGTGAAAACTCTTGAAATGTAAAACTTCTATGACGAATTATCTGTCTTGCGATATCTCTTGTTGTGTTTATCTCTAAGCATATGGATACCATCTCAAATGGTGACCAATGTTTGTGTTCTTTTAGATAGTTTATAAGTTTTTGTGATGTGTCCTTGTTTGCTTGATTGCCTGGATTTGATACCCTGGCGCAATATGCGACAATCTCCTGTATGCTGTCCTTACTACCATTGGTTGTATAGGATACTAATTTTACGTCTGCCATGTTGATATATATTCTATTACCTTTTCTGCGATTGTCGGATCATCCTGTAGATTTCCCAATATGGAATTACAAGGTTGACAGATAATACCTCTAAATTTTCCTGTCTTATAGTCATGATCGTATACCCATACTGTCTTTTTCATGGTGCCCTGAAATAGTCTATATTCCTGTAGTATTGTCTCTTCTGATCTGCGACAACACTCACATATATGATCTTCTGGTATGGGGCCGACTTGTTTCTTGATAAGTGCTACCTGTTTTGTCGCAATCTTATCACACGCCTTACAGTAATTTTTATACTCCTTTTCACCGTTTCTGTTAAATGACCTATGTGCAAACTCTGATTTATGCTTTGTCTCATTACATCTGCGACAGGTCTTTGTTTCTACCTTATTATCTGATAGTTCATTAAATAAAGGATGTATTGTATATACAGTCCTACTCATTTTTACGCCACTCTTTTCTTAACGTGACATAGTATTCGTCTTGCGTACAGAGGTCTCTAAACTCTTTAAACCTTTTTGCCGATTTCGCTTTTTCATTTGTTGCCCAATCATCTTCTTGCGGTAGTATTTTACCATTTTTGTATTTCTTGCCATCTTTATGATTTGCATACCTCCTTGCTCGTGTAAAACCCATTTCTAGAAACTTACGACACATATCCATACCCACAAAGTCTTTTTTTACTCTGTATCCTAGATATAGATCAAATATCTTTTGAGAAGATATCTTTGCTTCTTCAAGTGTTTTAAATCGCCAATGTTTACATATATCGTTTGTATATGGTCTTACCAATAATACGCCTTGTTCACCACGTCCTATACGATACCTTTTGTCATTTGGTTGAAATAATATGTTTTTATAATCTATACTGTAATCAAACTCTTTCATTTAATTCTTTTTTTCATAGCCCATCTTGTTTTAGATAGTTTGTTAAATGTAATGCCTTCTAAATGGTCGTATTCATGTTGAAAACATTTTGATTCATAACCATCTAATACCACACGTTGTTTGCCACCTTTTACTGTCTCGTATTCTACCTCTACAATTCTAGGCCTTTTTACTTTTACAAGCCAACCTTTAAATGATAAACAACCTTCTTCATCTACACGTTGCTCTGGTGATACTTTTATTATCTTAGGATTCCATATTACAGTTGGTTGTCTAAAGTGACTAAAATAAGAATGTCCTATACAAAAAAATCTAGCAAGGTATCCTAATTGATTGGCTGCAAGTCCTATACCTTTGCCTTCTATCATTGTTTTAATTACGTCATGTTGAAATCTGTCTATATCGTCATCTGGCAAATCTAACGTAAAATCTGTAATGTTTGTTTGTGTTGCCTTTTGTGACAACGTTTCATGTGGCCATTGATATATCTTCATTTTACCATTGCATATAATTTTTAAATATACATCCTACTATAACCATGATACCTACAAACACGCCTGGTATTAATACTGCTGGGTGCATACGTTTCATGATATACTCGTTATCTTTTTCTTGTTGTTCTATTTCTTTAAGTGTTCTCTTGGTCATTGTCATCCTTTATCAAATCACTATTAATTACTTTGTATATAATACCACAAGCAATCAACATTGTCAATAGGCCAAATCCTAACATGCCTAGTCCTGTTGTCCATGTAAAAGTTCCCATCACGCCTCCTAATATACTATCACATACCACTTGATACCTAATTGCTTTACTACGTCTAATATGTCTAGTAATTCGTCTCTGTTAAAACTATGTGTCAACACAGCTTTACCCTGTTTGTAACATATTATAGTCATCTAGTAACCTTGCAATTAGTTCATGTGCTTTTTGGTTAGGGTGAGTATCGTCTTTACTTCTTCTGTAGCCATCACCCATTTTATCCTTTAGATATGACTTGATGTTATTACCGCCCATGTGTTTACCTATAGGCCAACCCCAAAAACGATTGTCATCAATGTAATCATATAAAGGATGTTCTACAAAATATTTGTAATATTCTAATTCATTAAACTCTTTATTGTCAAACATAATTGGTTCAAATATAGAAGCCATTGTCCACTTTATTTTATGTTTATCTAAAAATAATTGTGTTGTATATATGGTATTCATATTTAAATCTATAATATCGTTTTGTTGTTTAGTTGTATTTTGCCATGTGTTATTTACAATATAATCTCTATCCCAATCTGACCACATAATATAAACGTGTTTGATATTGTTGTAATGTTCTAATACAGATTTTATAACTCTATGTGCAATCATCTGATTACCTGAGCCACTTTTTGCATTGTTGACTACTTCACAACCTATTTTATCACCTATTATATCAGGCCATATTCTAAAGTCATAATAGTCCTTGTCTGTAAAACTACAACCATCAAATATTAATTTCATCTTTGTTCCTTGTTAAACTTTTCCATGAGCTCACAAAACTCTTTATCAAAACCCATTTCTTTTATCATTTCTAAATTCTTTGGAAAACATTTACCACCAAATCCTAATTTACCATCTGGCCCTGGCACTTGCCAATGATCGTGTATCCATAGTCTAGGGTCTTGTCCTAATACATCTTTTAGTTTATTGTAATCTAAATCATTTTGTTTACAAAAGTTGTATAACATATTCGCATATGTAACTTTTGATATAAAGTAAATATTAGTTGATATCTTCATCAACGCCGCATACTCGGGTGACGTGTAATGAAACTTATCAAATATAGTCGCATTATTAAGGGCGTTAAACTGGTCTGTATTCCCACCCACCACATTTGTCTTAGGATTGATTGAATCGTATTCAGCGTGTCGCTCTGTTAGAAACTCAGGCCATATAGCAACGTTTCTATCTTTTATCAATGTAAACGGAATAGTTGATCTAACAAATACGCATTTGTGATTTTTTAGTTGATCTAGATATTCTTTGACTAACTCTGAGGGTGTGCATATGAATACTATATCTGCACCTTTATATACTGACCTATAACCTTGTAAAGGGTCATGTATTGTTACTGTATGTTCTTTTTTGATTGTTCTATGAGTTGCTTTGCCCACGACACCATAACCAATTATTGCTACTATCATAATCTATTCATATGTAGTTGTTGATACATCACCTACTTGTCTAACAACTTTTCTAGCTCCTGCCTCATTTGTAACCGTTGTTCTTATCGGTTGTCCTTTGATTGACTTGTTTCTATAATTTCTATGTCTTGTTTGTAGAGACTTATATCGTCTTCTCATCTGCACTAGTTGATCTATTTTTTTCATTTTCTTTGCGTCTGATCTAGTTTTAAATGATATATTGGCACTTACTAATAATAATACTGCAAGTGGGTCAAATACAAATATGAATATGATAATAAGAAATCTTACTGCCTCATCTAACATATCTCTGGCATTCTCTTCACCATAAATTAGTTCTGCAATATATTTCAATGGTCCTACATCTGCCTCTAATACTGCAACCTCTTTTTCTAAATTAAACTTTCTATTGTTTAGTTCTATTATATTATTATTTGCCGTTGTTATAATAAGGTTTAGTTCGTCTCTTTCTTCTTTCTGCTTTCGTCTTTCTTTAAGTCCTTTACTAACTCTTTCCCTGTCAATATACACGTCCATAACTCTATCAAGTTGATCTAAAGTATTCTCTGCACGAGCAATAATCGTCTCTTCTTGATTGATTAGTTTATCTATTTGTGTGATTGCAAGAGCATTACTTGCATTTGGTTTGATTTGATCTAAATGTGCTTTTGATAAGAAACCAAATATACCTATTGATGTAATAAAGATTAAAACTATTACTGCAATAAACAAATATATTTTAAGTGTATATCCAAGTAGTTTATTTTTCCAATTTTGATATAACCATGACGCCGTTACTAGTTTTCCAACTTCTAACGCACCACCCATAATAGCAATCTGCAAGGCAGCCCCACTAAAGATTGCCATGAGTCCTATAATACTATAATATGCCGCAACGACAGATATAGTTATAGCTGTGAGTAGTGTTATTAACGCCAAAAACATATGCTTATTTAGATTGATCCACCGACTTTGTAGTAATGATCGTCATGGTGTACTTCTTCTGACACCCTGTATTTCTTCTTAAACCACGCAAAAAACTTTTTATCTGCAAAATATTCTGCGATAGCTGCGGCAGGCACTTGATCTGTTTGAATACAATCTGCAATATCTTGATATTGTGATTTTTTAATTATGAGTGCTTTTTTCTTTTTTGCCATTTATTTCTCCTTTGATTACATGATTTAAAACAGTTGTAAAAGGGTTTAAATCATAATCAACCTTTGTACAACTTGTTGTCAATAAAAATAAAAACATCAAAAAGAATGTCAATTGAACAATTGTTAACTGCATAAAGTTCATAGATTATTTATCTTTCTAAATCCAGCAAGATCTACCATGTAGATATCACCATTAATCTTCATTCTATCACCCACAGAAGTGCTTCTTACTGCGCCTGACTTAGATCTCTTTTTTACATCATCATTATGCCACCAACCATTATCAATGTTTTGTGTTAACATAAATGCTTTTTCTAATTGTTCTGATCTCGTTAATTCATTGTCCACATATACATCTGCAACAGTATCATACTTATGATATTCTAATCTACCATTATTATGACCTCTATGATCTACAACAATTAATTGTTTGTTGAGTCTATCAAAATTTAATTCTAATTGATTCATTATTCTAGTTCATCCCACTCCTCATCTAGCAATTCTGCCACTGGTTCGTGTTTGTTCTCTTCACTTAATATCTCGTCAATATCTTCTTCTGATAGTTGCGTAGGTTTTTTGTCTTTATCAAACATTATACATTTCCTCTATTATATTTTTAGTATTGATATTTGCCGTTTGTAAAATATGACTATCTCTTTTTGCCAAATAATCACCTAATTGATCCACATAATCTTCAGCAGAGTCAAGATCTTTATCTTGAATTGTTTCTCTTATCATAGTAATTACGTCTGGTATATTAGTCATACCATTAATATCTAATTCAGGTGCCTCAGTTTGAGCAACATCCAAATACAAGTTTGTCATTACTTACCTCTTTGACTTTCTGCCTCTAAGTTGAGACTAACATCAATGTCTGATTCAATCTTATGTGCCTCAAGCATTTTATCATCCATTGTATTTGATTTCTCATCTGCATAACTATCAATAAGAACGTCACCGTCTTCTTCTGCAAAATGATTGTCTTCATTGTAAACAACTTTACCTTTATACTCAGTATCACCTGTGTCAGCATAATTTGCGTCAACATAACTAGTTGCAACACCTTTGTTCTCAACTGTTAAACTATTATTAATATCTGAATAGTTGATACCTCCACCTTCTAAGAAAAGGTTATCTGCCTCGTCTTTATCTTTTGCCAAGACCTCTTGTTCCAAGACTAAACTGTAGTATGTCTTTTTCTTATACAAGTTCTTACCTAGATCATCTTTGAAATAAGTAACATCTGTTTTTACTTCACCTATTGTCATCATCACTCCTTAATTTAATTGGTTTGTTTTGTTTAAATTTTTGTAAGTATATCTTTCTGTCAACTTAGGATTAAAATCCCATTTGAATCCTGTTCTTGTATTGTACAATTGACCATAGTCATTAAATAACGCATTGTCACCTTGGGCAACATCACCAAACACGTCATTATAAGTTTGATAGTATTCACTACCAACAATCATATCTACTTCTGAATAACCTGTATAATTGGTTGCGTCTTCTTTGTACTTTTTATCCATAATTTTTTTTACTTTTGCCTTAAACTTAGGATCATTTAATCTGTTAAGATACTTTAGTGGTACGTTTCTTAGTATAGTAGAATATAAAGGAAAGTTTTCAAACTCTTCATCATCACTATAATATCTAGCATAAACTAGGTGTAACGTATTTTCTATACTCATATCTTTATCTTTCATAAACGGCAAAACTTTCTGCAAATTGTTTGTGACAAAAACTTGTCGGTCTATTGTAAACATTTGCAACACTTTTTCCTCTATATTTAAATCTTAATTTTTTAATCTTTTTAGAATACAAATACATTAGATTAATCCACGCAAGTGGTATATTCTTTGCAAGTGAATTTTCTGCATTTGGCGATTTGTACATATTAATAATATCAGTTCCCATAGTATTAATCTTGGCAACATTATTAGGTACTTTTATATCAAATTGTGTCATTTTAATAATTCCTCATCAAGTCCGTTATACTGAATCATATCATTTGTTTGGTCTTTTGTCAAGGCATAGTCTTTTATAGGATCTAGAACAAAACGAGAACATTCTGATACAAAAGGATCAGTAATAAAAAACCCGTCATGGTTAAATCCTAGTTTGCCTTCAGATTTATAGAGTCTAGGCATATGCCTCCATAACAACTTCGTCAACGTTGTGTTCATCAATTCCTACTAAGTTAAGTTTATCGTCTCCTAACGCAAGGATCTTGTTTTTTGCAACAGTTGTGTTGTATTCTCCGTTTTTCATGTCAGATAATATAGAATCTACTTCTTTTTCTGCATTATCCCAATAGTATTGTTTAGTTTTCATTGTATAATAACCTCTCTTTCATATACAGAATATCAAATTTTGATATCTTTGTCAAGGTCTAAAAAAGCAAGGAAAATCAAGGGTTTTTAGGGTGATTTATCGTGTATTTGTGCCACCAACCTGCTTTTTTCATGGTTTTGTAGTGTTGATTGAATAATACGACATCTGATTCGTTGTGATCTGTCTGCGTCTGTATGGATGAATATCCTGTTTTGTGTCGTTTGAGGTCGTGTTCGTCATATAGATATTTGTCTATTCCATTATGATATTTGACGTAATAGTAATCTATATTGTCTGCAACTTTGGCGTGTATATGAGAATAGTCACCACTCCAAGATATAATATCACTTGATATCTGTAAATGATTATTATAGTATTCGTCTGTTTGCCAACTGCGACTATCACATACCGTTAATTCGTCTGTAAGAAACTTGTTACAATCACCTTTGATAATTACATCTATGTCAAAATAAATGTTCCTATAATGTTCTTCTCTAAATCTATCAAACATTAATAGTTTATTAAAACAACCATACTCATCTTCGTAAACGTTATCACGTATGACAACGTAATCATCATACTCTAAACCAGAGTATTTGTCTATCATGTATTTGTAATTATCTTCGTACCACTGGTCAAATTTATCACCAGTACGTACACATATGACTCTTAACTTCTTCTTTTGAGATCTAGTTGTTGTTGTACCCATAATTTAGCTCTTCCATTTTGTACTTTCTGTCTTAATAAAGCACTCACACGTTTTGAAACTTCTCTGAATATATCTTCGTTTGCATTGTTATTATCTACAATAACAAAACCTTTTTTAAAGAACAAAGAAAACTTACCTATATTTGATTGTACTGATTTCCAAGAATTAGTTAGTATATTTTCTGGTACCTTTCTTGGTCTAGCTGCATTTCTTTTCAATGCAACGTCTAAACTTGTATTTACAAATATCATATATGTATCATAACCTAATTGTTGTAATTCTTTTGCTTGATCTGTTAACGCTTTGTAATCTCTTGCGGTACCATCAATAACCAATCCTAATCTACCCTCTATATAATTTGCTTTTTGTTTTGCCGTCATTGCCTTTGCCCTATCTCTAATAGGTGCTCTTAGATCAGCATCTTTTTCTGGCATTTGCAAAGATAGATTTGCCTTTTTCAACAACAATTCAAATTGGTTATCTGAGTTGACTGTTTTTAATCCTCTACCTGCAATTGTTCTACCTGCAACATATGATTTACCTGAACCTGGGCCTCCAGCAAGGAATATTGCTTTAAATATATTAGGATCGTAAACGCCTTCTGCTAATTCTTCAAAAGACTTTTTCATTCAAACCACTTTCTAGTCCAAACTAAAAATCCAACACTAACAACCATTACTACTATTGCTAATGGATAAGGATATTTTATTGCACCAAATAATAATGATATACCTAAAAATGTAAATATTATTATTAGTTTTAGACCTTTAATTAATTCATCTGGCACTATCTTATGCATATGCTTTTACCAATTGATTTACAAAAGAGTCACTTGATTGTATGTTAGGATTTGCAACACTTGTAACCATTCTATTATCTGAGTTTGTAGAATTGTTAATTACATTAACCATGTTTCCACCCATTCCATAACCAAAACCATATGAAGGTGTTACTTGTTCTGGTGGTGTTCTTACAAATTTACCACCTACATTTTCTTCATTTATTCTTAATGCCTCTCCAGCGTCACCTGTTATGACACCTGCTCTTTCATCTGCCATGTCAAGTAAGTTTTGTGTTGTTCCTGTAGTTGGCGTTCCACCTGACATTGCCTCGTCATAAACTCTTCTAAATGCTTCTGCTGGTGACTCACCACCTGGTAATGCTGCCTTGATTGCCGCAGCTCCTGCTAGTGCAAGTGCTTTAAACATCTGTCCTACACCACTAATTCTTTCTTTTAAACCTGACATATCAAAACTAAACAAATCTTTGAAAAAACTTTTTACTTTATTAACTACGTCAACAAGAAATTGTGATAGTCTAAATGGTTCGTCTGGGTCACCAAACTTAAATATGTCTTTTAAAAAGTTTATTGCTAAGTTTAAAGGGAAATATACTATATCAATAAACTTACCAAACACTCCTAACTCTTCTGCTGAAAATGAAAAGTATTCTTTGATTGCATTCATCGCTCCTGTAAATGCATTTTTGATACCATTATAGATACCCATAATAAATCCTTTGATACTACCAAATACACTATCAGTTTCACTTAATCCAAATACTCTTGCGATTATATTATACAGACCTGTAACTAAACTGTCAAGAACTTTACCAATAATTCCACCAAGTCCTAATAGTATATCTTTTAATCCACCTAGTATATCACCTTGAAATAGTTTTTTAAAACCTGATCCTATCAATCTAAATTGATCTGCAAGTCCTACCATAAAATCTTTTAGATCTTGAAATAATTCTGATTTTAGAAATGCTTGTAAACCAAAATATGCAGCCGCAAGACCTGCTGCCCCTAATACACCTTTTAGTGCAGGTTCTACAGCACCTGTTACTTTATCTATAGCACTTCGTCCTAAGTTTCTAATACCTTCACCAAAGTTTTTCATAGTCCTTGTTAGATTTTGTATTGATAAAAACTGTTTTAAGTTTTGTAATCTAACTTGTCTATCAACTCTTTGTTGTAATCTTTTTTCTTGTCTTTCTAATTGATCTTGTTTTACTTTATAATCAAAAGATTTCTTAACGTCTTCTGCTGACATAGCATCGTTTTGCAACATTTGCTCTAGTGCTTGTCTTTGTAATGCAATGTCTTTTCTAAGTGATTTTTCTTCTTCTAAACTTTGTAGAGATATACCTCTAGTCTGCATTGCAACATCATTTTGAAACTGTATTGCTTTTAATCTTTGTTGCTCTTCTGCTTGTCTTTGTGCTTCTGACTCTCTGTTAAATTTTAGATCTTCCTGTGCAGCTTTGACTGACTCATTAAGAACTGAGACTTGTTCTTTTTCTGCCTCACTTAATCTTGAGGCAATCACTTCACCTGCTTTTGTTTTCTTGCCTCTAGATAAAGATTCTTTAAATTTATCTAGTGCGTCTAAAGTTTTCTTTTCTGCAGCTTGTAATTTATCTGACTTTCTCTTACGATCAATAGCATTTTTCTCTTCCATGCTGATACGTTTTGCCTCGTCTTCAGCATTCTTCTTTCTAAGATTAGTAATTAAATTCTCTACTGCAACTGACATTATTTTTTACCTTTTGGAATTGACGCACCTGGTTTTCCAACATACAAACCAAAGAATGCTGCGCCTGCACCAACAATAGTTGATATAAACATAGCCTGTGCGTTTGTAGGATCTGGTAATTCCATAAACCAAGTTACTGATCTATAAAATGCAAAGATGTATGCTAACATAATTAGTCTAGGAATTAATCTAAACTTATCTAAGATACCTGCCGTTTGATTGTACCAAGTAGGTTCCTCGTCTGGTGTCTTAGGAACTATATCAGCTTTGTCAACTTCAAATTCTCGTTCTTTTACTTTTACTTTTTCCATTTTCTCTCTTCTTCTTTCCTACGTCTGTTTTCTTCTCTTATATATTCTGCAAGCATAGTAACGTATATTTCCCTCTCCCATGGCATCATTGTTTCCAAATCTGATAACGAGTAATTATGATGTTGCATTAATGCAAAATTCGTCTTATAATAATTCGTTATCGAATCATGTGAGAGGCCTATGCTAAAAAACTTGCAAGACCTTCAATAACAATTTCACTTTCATGTTTTGTATTCGGGTTAACAACTTTTGCTACATGTCTAAGTTTAGGCATTGTATCAAAAAACTTCATAACCTTACCCAATTGTTCAGTATTTAAACTATCAATAAATTCATCAAGATCTTTATCAGTAAAATCAACTCTCTCATGTGTCTTATTACCTTCTGACACACTTGAAATACACATTTTAATTAAACTAAATGCAGCCGAAGTATCGTCAACATTAGTCTTTGTATTAGTGAAATCTCTTAACATAGGATATCCCATGTTTATAGAAACCTCATCTGTTATATTTATGATATTTGAATGATCTTCTTTCATTGTCATGTCAATTTGATCTAAATTTACCTCTACAGGTACCCTTGTTTTCTTGTCATCTGGGCATAGGACACTTACCATTGCCTTTTCCCCAACTGATTTTGCTCTGAGTTTTATAAAGATATATTCTATATCAAATAGAGGTAGTTTATCTACGTCTAGTTTTCCGAAAGTACAGTTTGTTACTATATTTCTGACAGCCTCAGTTATTTGTTTATTATCTTTACTTTCACTTGCCATCATAAGAACCTTTTGTTCTTTGACTAGGAAAGGCCGATACTTAACTGTCTCTGCTGTTGAAGGCAACTGCAATTCATATGTAGCTGTCGCCAGTTTTGGTAGTGCCATAATTATCGCTCCTTATATGTTTATATTATAGTTTTCTTAACACAGCAGGTATACGACTTCTAATATTTCGTTCTACTGTATTAACAAACACTTCACCAATTCGTTCTAATAATCCTTTAGGCAAATCTGCCTCGTCTGTCAAATTTTTCCAATATCTATATGACCAAGTTACTGGCAATAAATAAATTGAGTTTAAATTACCATAGTCAGCTTGTAATTCACCTACAACCGATGGGTAACATTCTACTAATTCTACACCATGTTTTCTTCTATCTTCCTTATCTAATTGAAAGATTTGTAATGTACCTACATAGTCATCATAGTAACCAACAGAAAAATCTTGTCTGTTAGCTGCTATCCTTTGCCAACTATCAAAAAAGTTTCTCTCTTTAAAATCATTTGATACTCTTACAGAAGTTGACATTTCTGCAAAAGTTTGACCAGACACAATTTTTCTTGTTGGGCCGTATATGTTTGTGTCTTCCATAGTCTCTAGTGTCATGCCAGGAAAAGAAGCCTGAGACATTTCCATAGAAACTTTTCTTGCGTCATCTGGGTTCTCATTTAAGATTTGCCCAAATATATTTGAACTTGCATTATCACCTGATCCTCTATAACCTGTAGGTGGTGTGATAATCACTTCATACTTTGCAGGTTTGGCATAACCATCTGTGCCTTGAAAACCTGCTAACAATTCATTCAGAACTGCGTAAGCAAATCCGTCTAATAAAGATGATCTTCTTGACATTATTACTCCAATATTAATGATTTAATACTTTTCTCGCCCATGTATATCTCTGTCTCTGCCTTTGACTTGATACACTTATATGATAATGCTCCGTCTGTTTGTGTTATTTGCCTTTCGGCTATCCTTTTACCTTTAAGGCATTCACTCATTGACGGTTGGATTCTATGCTCTTTAATCTCGTGGTCAATTATCATTAATAAAGCTATTACTGTCTCTATCATTAGTTTGTACTCCCATTCTTGTAAGTAATTTCTCTATCAGCATCTTTTAATTTTTCAATATCTGCCATCATTTTGTCAACTTGTTTTCTTAAAAAATCTATGTTTATTCTATTATCAGCCATAGACTCAATGTGTTTTTCTATTTTTTCTACAGTACCATAAAGATCCTCAATTAACATAAATTGCTCTGAGTCAGCGGGCAATGATCCCATTTCACCTCTTGGCCACTTAATTCTAAATTCTGTATTTTTTACAACTTCTGTTTCTAATCTCTCTACGTGTTGATTTATATCTTTTTCTGTTAAAACACTTTTTGTTTCTAACATGGTAATACGCTCTAATACACCAAAGTAAGCCCACACACCGACAGCGACTGCTCCAATGATAGCGAGCATATTTCTTACTGGCATACTAATAGCAGTATTATCGCTTACATCTATTCTATCTTTGCTCATTTTTTTATATCATCTTTCTACTTGCAGCCCATACAGATTGAGCAGAAGCCTTTTTAAATTTTGCAACAGGTAGTAATGTTGCAATAGTAAATTCATCACCACCTATTCTTCTAAAGTCAGATTTTACATGTGACTTTAAATATCTTTTCAAAGTAGGTTTAATTAATCTAATATTTTTCAACCTACTATAATCTGCTATAATCTTTGTTTTCTCTGTCAAGTCTTTTGTGTTTGCATAATCTATTAATCTATCTAATAATCTTATTCTCAATGGAATAGGTAAATAATGTAAATTTAAACCTAAGAACCCATCACTATAACTTTCTATTGGAAGCACCAAAGGAAAGGTATCATAATAAGGTAACTTCTTTTTCAATTTAGGATCGTACATGAACATGTTTAACTTACCAAACTGTACGTTTCTTCCACGTTTACCTTGTCTAATAAGTTGTGTAGATGTTGGTTTCCCAAACTCTCTAATCTTGTCCTTATACCACTCAGTACTTCTAGGTCTACCTCCAGCTGCTTTCTTAACTGCTTGTATATACTTTGATACTGCCATATTCTATTCCTATCTGTTATTTATACGATGGCGCTAGATGATCCTCAGTTAATATTTTAAATTCAAATCCATTGTCCTTACAATAGTTTGTCGCAGATTTAAATTTCGCCATATTTACTGCGTATGTTTGCACCTCATTTAACCATTTTCTAGTCCTCTTTTTAGGAGTTTTTGGAGGCGACTTTAATTGTCCTTTTGGTTTAACTTCTATTATAAATTTTTTTACTGCTCCTGATCTTTGTCTAACCTTCATATAAAAATCAGGAAAATATCGGTGGATTTTTTGATCTAAAGGTGAGACGTAAGGTATTGCAATTTCTTCACTTCCCCACTCCACAACTTTTTGATTTCTGTCGCAATAATCCATAAGACGCCTCTCCCATAAAGAACGATAAAATATCTTTAAAGGATTGCCTTTATATTTGTCTCTATTGACAGGTATGTATCTTCCACTATAAGTCATTTAAGCTCTACTTTAACATATAAATAGTATAATAGTCAAGGATTATTTATAGATGAGTATAATAAAAGGTATAAAAACACAAGCAGTCACCGCCGCAACGTCATATGGTCTTAAAAAAGTTAGTGGTATTCTAAGAAATACACTAGGTTTAAAAGACAAAGACAGACAAGGTGGACCTCTACCTAAATCCTCTGCTAACTTTAATAAACCAACTAACATATTCTCTTTTCCTTTAGATGTAACAGGTGGACCTGGTTTAGGAAATCAAGGACACTATGTTATGTTCTTTATTAACGAACAACAAGACGCAGAATTACAATTTGGTGAAAGAAAAGATGGTCAGACTTCTGTTATGGAGTCTATGGGTCAAACTAATATTCCCAAGTACATTACAAAAATGGTTGGCGATACCCCTGTAAAAGAAAGTAATGTAAATGGTTATCAAAAAAATATACATGCTGACTATGGTGGAGCTAACACACCACAAGTAAAGGAACAATACAGAGGTAAAGGATCTACAACATATTTAAAAAGAGCACCGACAGTAAGATTAGATACTGCGATTGCTTTATACATGCCACCGACAGTAACTTTTTCATCTATTGCAAACTATCAAGATACAGAAATAGGTTCAGGTGCAGCGATAGGTGCTGACATATATGGACAAATACAATCTGGTGCAAAAGCAGAAGACATCATATCTGGTTCAATGACTAGACTTGGTGAAGGTCTAAGTGAAGGTATGGCAAAAGCTGCAGCTGGAGCAGTAGGAGTTATACCAGGTATGGCAGGTAGTAGAGAAGCATACGAAGCAGGTATAGGACAAGTTATTACAGACAGAATGGAGTTAGCATTTAAGAGTATTAACAAAAGAAAATTCCAATTTCAATTTAAATTTATTCCTAAGAATAAAAAAGAAGCAGATGAAGTAAGAAAAATTATATTTGCGTTTAGAGCAAACATGGCACCAGAGTTTGTAGGTGGAAACAGAGCAGGTAGAAAAATGAGAGTGCCAAATACTTTTGATATTTCTTATATGTACAATGGTAATGAAAATGATTACTTACAAAAAATATCAACATGTGTATTAGAAAACATGGACGTAACTTATGGTGGTGATAGATATAGAACATTTACACCAAACGCCGAAGGTGCTCCACCTGTAGAAACATCAGTTACATTAAACTTCGGTGAAATGGAATTAATTACAAGAGAAAGAGTATTTGAGGGTTTCTAATATGTCGTATTTTAAAAATTTTCCAACAATACCTTATGATAGTGCAGGTGATGGCAAACTAAAAGATGTCACTAACTTATTGAGAAGAGTAGTAGTAAGAGCAAAAGTAAAAGAAAACGTAACAGTTTTTGATACTTATGATGTTCATGATGGTGAGACACCAGAAATGATAGCACACAAATTATATGGTGATGTAAATAGACATTGGGTTATTCTTTTATTTAATAATGTAAAAGATAGATATCATGATTGGCCTATGTCACAAACACAATTTAATCAATACATGACTGACAAATATGGTACAGATCAAGGTGGTATTCATCATTATGAAATAGATGATGATTCAGGCGATAGAGAAACTAAAATAGATATTGGTACATCTAATAGTTTATATCCGTCAGCAACAGCAATCACAAACTTAGAATACGAACAAGCATTACAAGACAAAAAAAGAAAGATAAGATTATTAGATCCTAGATTTGTTGATGATTTTGTCAGAGAGTTTAACGCAAAGATTAAAGAAACGGTAATTTAAAATGGATCAGGTGCAGACAGCAGGTGAGTTTTCTGTAGAAACTTGCGAATTAATATCATCAAAAGGAATCACATTAGATATATCAAGTTTACTTTTAGAGATAAACTTATTTGAAGATATCTATTCATCAGCAGTACAAGGTTCAATTGTTTGTGTAGATTCTAATAGTGTCATATCTAAAACTCAAATCATAGGACAAGATTATATAAGATTAAAACTTAAAACACCAGGTTTTGATGATGATAGCGAAAAGACAATTGACTATTCTGAAAATGTATTATCAGTATATAAAGTTGGTAAACGTTTTGACATATCTGAAAACGCAGAAGTATTTGAATTATCTGTAATATCTTCTGAGGCAATAACTAATCAAAGAAAAAGAGTATCAAAAAGTGTGGTTGGCACTACTACTGAAATATTTGAAAAGTTAATGAAAGAAACTATTAACACTAAGAAAAAAATATATGTAGAAGACTCTTCAGGTATTAGAAAATATGTGATACCTAATCAACATCCTTTCTCATTCTTCAAACAATTATTAGATGACTCTGTATCGCAAGTAGATTTAAGTCCTTTATATTTGTTCTTTGAAAATACTAAAGGATATCATTTTAGAACATTACAAAGTTTGTATGCAGAAGAAACTAAAGGTGAGTTTAATTTAGGAACACCAGGCGAATTAGAAGATAGGGGATCTAAAGTAAAAGATGTAGAGAAAGAATATCGTACAGTTTTAGCAGATGAAATGAAAGATAGTGGTGACATGTTAAAGAATATTGTAAGTGGTTTACTTGCAAGTAAATTAAGAGAGATAGATTTTTTTAGTAAAACAATTACTGAAAAAGATTTTAATTACTTTGATGAGTTTAAAAAATTTAATAGAATAAATGATGAAGAAAAAGAATTAGATAATCCTGCTTATGTGGATACACCAATAGATGATGAAGGTAATAATATTGCTGAGTTTCCAAACTCTAGAATACATTTAAGTGTAACTTCTAAAGACGTAGAAACAGGTGGTGATGCTCAACACTACAATGAAACAACTGAGTCATACTCTTATGCACCCAATAATCATAAAGAGACTTTTCAATATAAAGTATCCAAGATGATAGAGTTAGCAAATACTTTAAATAGAAACATGAAGTTGAATGGTAATACTGCTATGGCATGTGGACAAACTATTCAATTTATTAAACCTGACATTTTAAATAAAGAAGGTGGAATGATTGATGAACACGAGTCAGGTAAATACTTAATTACAGCATTGAGACATATATTTAATATAGTAACAAACAAACATGAGGTATATGTATCGTGTGCAAAAGACTCTCATCCACTAAAAAAAGAAAATGAAGCGTCATTAATTGAACCTAAATCTACAAACGGATCTGTAATACATCTATCAAGATAAAAAGAAAATGTTTAGTTGGCCAGAAAAAATAGTAGGTTACCTTTTATTAGGCTATATCTGTTATGTTATAGTCTGTATGATATTAGGTACTTTTGATATTATATAAAAGAGAATGGGTGTAGCACCTAACTACTTTCAATGGGTGAGATTTAAATATGTAGTAAATTTAAATCCTATGATAAATGCTACACCCATTCTCTATAAAAAAGGGCGCCGAAGCGCCCTCTTCTATATTTTAATACTAATTAATATTAGTATGTGTATGCGACTTGTTTGCCGAATACTTTGTTGATACCTGCAGCGATGATCGCTTTTGAAGGTGTACCAACTCTATATGAAACGCCTTTACTAGATCTATTTTCATAAATCATCATACCTTCGTTTCTCAATTTTCCTACCATTGCAGCAGGAGATTTAAGGTCAAACGTGTTTCTTAGAGTTTTCCAAGTAACGTCATTTCCTTTTGCGAAAAGATTTCTAATTTTCGCTGTTTTGCTAAGTTTAGTTCTAGCCATGATATAAGACTCCTTGTCTAATATTAAAAAGTTAAACATTTGTATAACCTTCTGTTAGTTTATAGTGTTCACTATAACACGTGCAACACGAATTGTCAAGGGTTAATTTTCCTAACTATTCGCAAGTTTTTCAAAGTAAGTCATTGTGTCATCCTCTTTTGGAGGCACAATATCTTGTGGGGTAGTAGATTCTACTGATTCTACTGATTCCTCTTTGATTTTTTCTTGTACGTTGCCCACTTTTGTGGTACCAGAAAGAACAATGTCCATTCTCTTTTGTAGTTCCTCATAAGATTTAAAGTTAGACGCTTGAGTAAACTCAGATAAACCATAAGACTTTTGGCATATCTCTTCTATTTTACTTTCATCTTCACTTAACTTAGATGGTGCTTCAAACTCAGATTTGTCATAGTTCCAATAACCATCAACTTTTCTGATTTTTAATTTAAAGTTTGCACCTGAGAAAGGATCAAAAGGGTTTAAAGGTTTCTCATCTTGAAACTCTGGTTGCATTGCAGCCAAAATTTTATCGTAAATTTTCTTACCATATTTAAATAAGAATACCTTACCTTCGTTGTCTGGGTGTTTAGGATCTGATACAATATAAACATTAGAGTAGTATGATAACTTTCTCTTTTGTTTTCTTGCAATCTCTTTGTCAGACTCAACACCTGTGTTCCACAATTTAGAGTTATATTCAGATACAGGGTCTTTTTGGTTAATAGTAGTTCTAGAGTTTTCTATATACCATTGACCTGTTGGACCTTGAAATGCATGAGAATACATTTTTACCCATGGTAATTCTTCACCATGAACGGCAGGTAGAAATCTAAGAACAGCATAACCGTTGCCAGACTTATCTAACTCGCCTTTCCATATTCTCTCATCTGTATATGATTTTTTCTCTACTGGTGCTTTCTCTTGATTTACTGCACCTAGTAATTTATCTAACGAATTGTTAGATCTTATTGATTCGATACTCATAATTATTCTCCTTATGTAATCGTTTATAATCGTATGTTATCGTATGTTAAAAATTCCACATTAGCACATTCTTTAATCTTAGAGTTTTCTACGTATCTAAAATCATTCCCAACCCATTTAAATTTAACATTACTAAATTCTCTAAATGTCAAATATAATTGTTGTCTCCATGCATTAGGTAATGTGCCTTTGCAGTTCTCGGGTAGGTAATTATCCGTACCCTTGTACATGTTATTTATATTCTTTGTATTGTCATACTCAGACAAATCAAATCCAAACATATACAATTCTGTACATCCACCGTCTTGACACGCAAGGTGTACTGCTGTTGATCCAGCAGACCACTCTTTCGGATCTTCAATGGATTGTATTTTATCATCTTCACTAGGATAGATGATATACAAACCTGACTCTTTTAATAATCTTTCTCTCTTGTCTGCGTCATTAATCTTAAACCAATCTTTTGGTCTTTGTTTACCATTGATAACACAAACTCCTTTGTCAGTTCCAAACTCATAAATCTGTTCTTTATCAAAATTTTTAGAAAACTCTGATTTCATTTCTGATGGTATTAGTTCCCAATCTGAAAACCAACATCTATTATATTTTGCATAACCTGATTGTAAAACTTCACCTTGCATTCCATAATCTACTACAACTAAGTTATCAACTTCTGTATCTCTGTGGATTGCATTACAACCCCAAGATACACCATCAAATCTTCCTACGCCAAATCCTTTTCTAGACTCGCCGTTTCCATAAACATAATGTTTCATTTTTTTAAAACTTTCATTAGCTTTAGCTTACAACTTTTAGTATCTATTGTCAAGAAGTTTTTATACTTAGATATCAATAATTTGTGATCTTTCCAAATTAAGTCTTTATCTTTCCAACTTTTCATATAGTTTACTAGTTCTTGTAGTATAACCATTGATTCTATTGATACTCTTTTGCCTAGATACTCTTTCAATAGTAAAGGATGATTATCTTCCCACTTAAATAGTTCCTCAAATCTATCTGCATATGGAGTCATTTCATTAATAAAATTATATGTCAATGCCTCTGTCTTCTTTTTCCATGCGATATAATTATCTTCTTTAAAACTTCCAATATATCCGTTCTTTGTTGCAATAAAATTTGATATAATAAAGTTTTCAATATCTTTTTTACTTTTATACTTTCTTGCAATCCTGGCAAAAAATATTCTATCTCTTCTCTTATAAAATGACGCCTTCTTTGCAGTTGTTTTACCATTAAACTTATGGTAATCGTAATTTTTTCTAGAGAAGTGTGCCTTGATTGAACAATAAGTTAAATACACTTCTGCTGCGTCCATTAATCTATCGGTAATTTTCCTCTACCTTCCTTATCTGAGTTTAATAATTTTAGTTCTCTTGCGTTTGCTTCTATTTTTGATTTCAATGCTTTTGTAATTAATTTAGAAACTGTTTCAATCTCAACTTCATTCACTTCACAATAATGTAATACTGCGTCAAGATGAGTAATACTCTTCTCTGAAGCCATCTTCTCTATTTCTAGTGAAAAATTTTTTGGTGTCTTTTGAAATATATCCATTTGTAATGGCATTATTTATATCCTTATAACGTGGTGTTTCTGTTGCCAAGTACACCACAAACTCCGACAGTTAACCCGCTAGGATTAAGCAGCCATTGCAAAGTTTAAGTTTGCATTTAAAAATTGACTTATGACGCTGTCACCCGATAGTTCTACTCCATAACTCCTAACACGAGTCGATCCTAGTTCGCCCCCAACTAAGCACACCTAAATGTGTTTAGGTGGAGGCGATGGGTACTGCCCCCATGTCCTCTATGTTTATCGTTACAGTATCAACAAACTATGTGATTAATATATATGGTTTATAGTAAAATGTCAAGGTTTATTTTAAAGTATTTAACACATTCTCGGCGCCACTTACTTCAAAAGGGTCTGTCGTGCAGTTGTCTGCAAAACCAGGTTCTTCAAAAAAATCTATGACTTTGCCATTTTGTATAACGGCAGCATATCTCCAAGATCTATATCCAAAACCTTTGTCGTCTTTTTCAACTAACATTCCCATTCCTCTAGTAAACTTACCAGATCCGTCTGGTAACATTTTTACTTTCTCTATGTTCTGGTCTTTTGCCCAAGCATTCATCACAAAAGCGTCATTTACAGATATACAATATATCTCGTCTATACCTGCTTCTTTAAATTTTTCATAGTTTGCCTCATAACCAGGCAACTGAAATTCTGAACACGTAGGTGTAAAAGCACCAGGCAAAGAAAATAGTATAACCTTTTTACCATTAAAAAACTCATCAGAATTACGAGTACGCCATTCGCCGTTCTCTCTCATCTTAAAGTCCACATTAGGTATTTCCCAAGCTTCCATTGCTTTTCTCCTTATTGCTTTTTTTAAATCCTCACTAAATCCATTTGTCCATGGTAGATTCACGTGATTAAATTAAATGCCTCTATTGATTCTTTCAGTAAAGGTAGATAATCTCTTTTGTTTTTAACAAACTCTTGTACTTCACCGTCCTCTGTTACAACTAATATAACTATTTGATCTATTGGTGTGCCTGTTCTCTCTTCATACATTTCTGTATAGGCAGATGTTTGTATATAATAATTCTCATTGTATTGTTCTTTTCTAGGATTTGTGCTAGTTTTAAAATCTATTACTGATAGTTTGCCATTATACTCAGCAATACAATCAACTCTACCTGCAATCTGATATTTGTCTGACCATAAACCACATTCTTGATGATAGATGTTATCTACCTTCTCTTCTAAGTGTGGTTTTAATTGTTTGAATAAACAGTATGGTAAGAAGTCTTTACTATGTGTCTCTTCATCAAACTCATTATTTAAAAAGTCTTCTACTTGTTTATGCACTTTTGTGCCTCTGTTAGCAGAAGTTCTAGCGATATGATTAGCAACTTGGTCGCCAACTCTTTTACGCCATTCTAATAAACCTTCTTTGTTTCTGTTAGATAATACTGTAGTTATAGACGGATACTTGTTACCCTCTGGTGTAACGTAATATCTTTTTCTATTAATATTTTCTGTAGTTATCTTTGGTATAACCGCATGAGTCACATGATTAAACATAATATATTCACCTTTTAATTATATAAGTTTTTTTGCTGAAGCAGTAGTCTCTTGTACTCTTCTTGTCCACCCTCTACCAAAAGTATCAAACGTTGGTAAACTTTCGTAATACAATTGTCTTTCCTCTTGATATTTTTCTATTGTTTGTTCTAAACCGTTTTCTTCTACATAATATTCTACACTTTTTAAAGTGTTAGGACCAATACCACCGTCAACAGTAGTACCAATCATTCTTTGTAAATATTTTGCAGCTCTACCTGGGCCTGCGTTTACTCCAAAATCAAACACGCATAAATCTAAACCTGCAGGTAATTGATCGCCTTTTACTACATCCCAATAATTTTGTTTATAGATTGGTTCAACATCTTCTCTTGTTAAATCTCTCATATCTTTTTCGCCACCCCACTCTTCATATACTCTTTTGGTAACTCCAAGATTTGTTTCACCGCCTGGATCTCTTGGGTGATTAACATAACCACCTTCGTGATGTAATATTTCTTCTAAACTTGATTGCCAATTATCTTTCATGCCTCTACTCCTAATCCTAGTTTTGTTTTTTCTACTAGATATTCTCTTACTAATCCGCCTCTTACTATATCACCAAGAGTAAACTCAGTAGTAGCAAAAGATTTCATTTGATCTACAACTCTCATAAAATCATGAAGACCATTTCTCTCATTAGTATCAACTAGATCTGATTGAAAGAAATCACCTGCAAAATTAATTTTTGTATCTGTACCAACTCTTGTAATAATAGTATCTAATTCATGAAAGTTCATATTTTGACATTCATCAACTATTATAATTGCGTTATCAAAAGTTAGTCCTCTTAAAAATGAGGTACTTGCAAAGTTTATAGATTCTTGTTGTTTTAATTTATTAAACAATAAACTAAATGCTTCGTCATTTGGTTGTTTAAACATAAATTGTACCATGTTCCTATAAGTAGTTTCAAACGACTTGATTTCTTTTCCGTCACTTGCATTCTCTCTTGTAGGTGTAAATGACCGTACAATAATTACTTTGTTTGATTTTGATTTCGGATCTAAGACTTCTTTTAATGCTTTGTATAATAATACAAAAGTCTTACCTGTTCCAGCCGCACCAAAAACAAACTGATTTAAACCTTTGTCATAATTCTTAAATACTTCTTTTTGATTATCACCAATAGGTTTAACCTCTACCATATCTGATAGTTTTATTTCTAATTTACTTTTATCCATCTAGCTTAACTCTATCGCTACCAAAATGTTTTTCTAAGTTATCTTTTACATCTTGATTTTCAGCAACGATTTTTAATTGTTTTACTATTTCCTCTACGATATCGGGGTGTTCACCGATACCTGCTGCATTGTTCATGTACACACCTATATTAGCAACCGCCTTGTCTATGTTACCTTGGGCATGTGACATAACTGCTTTATATAATTGTTCTTTCATACTCATATGTCCTATTTATCTGCTGCGTTTTTCCTCAATACTCCATGTTTCCTCAAAACTTCATGTGTTTTAATATCCTTAGTAGATTTTGTGCCATATCTATCTGCTAATGCAGAAGTAGGATGTGCCTCAGCAATCCTAGACATGTTCTCCTTAAATCCACCATCTACTTTTGGCCCAACACCTCCTATGTGATCTCCTACGATTGCAGGTTTAGAAGGCACTTGTTTAAAATTAGGATTCTCTTTTAAAAATTTTTCAAGTTCATCCCAAGTACAAAATTCTTCAAACTTTTCGTCTGTATCTGTATTACGTAAAATGTATGTTGGCATTATTTCTTAACAGGCCAAGAGAACAACACGGTCTTAGTTACCTTTGCCTTTTTAGGATCGGGTACAAGTTTAGGTGCGTCCTTAGTTCCTACCTTTATACTTTTTTCTAATGGTATAACTGTACCATCTGCTTTACGTATTACGTAAGCATTTCTATCTTCCTCTTCTTGCGTCATTACTTCTTTCTTCATACATCCTCGTTGTTCCATTTTACTAATAACCAAATAATAAAAAGGTATATTACTATAACACCACAAAAACTAATTGTCAAGGGTAAAATCATTTATCCTTAAATAATAGTAAGTATCCTATATAGACAATCCCAAAAGATACAAGTAATTGTAGTTCCTTTGGCCCGTCTCTTACTATCTCAAATATCTCAATCATTCAACCTCTTCCATTTTTCTTATTTTCTTGATTAACCTTATAACTCTTTTGTCATAATCTAACGTTGTTGAAAAAAACTTTAGTGTAGTAATTAACTCTAGTGAGTTTAAGGGTTTATTGTTTTCCAACATTGCCTTACGCATATTTCTAAATTCTGCATATGCATAATGCTCGTTAAGTAATCTAATATATTCTTTTACAGATCCACATTTAGTTTTAAACTTTCTTACGCCCCATCCTGGCCATTTCTCTATTCCTTGTGGTAATAAATGTGGTATGGTTTTAGTCCAAGTTCTTATTCCAAATAAATTATTTCCCTCTTTTGCAAATCTACTTTGACCCCAACCAGACTCTAATGCCGCCTGTCCTATAATCATTTCATATGGCACTCTCTTATCTAAAGTTGTTGATAGATTTAAAAAGTCAATACATTTATGCATTGCACCTAAGAATTGTTTTTCGTTTACATATTCAAAACTAGGTTCTTGTAAATCTAATGCTTTTATTTTATCTATTAAAACTGTTTCTGCCTCTAATTTTATTATTGAGATTGCCTTTGAATTAGGTTTAAATGTTCCATAGAAATAAGTAGCAATTGCAAATGCTAAACTTATAAAAAATATCTTAGTCCAAAACCAAGATTGATCTAACCATTTTTCCCATTTATCTTTTTTCGGCATTCAACCCCTCTGTGTACCATTGTGGAATAGGTGTATCTTTCCAAGTTGCAAATCTATTCTTTTTCATGATGTAATATTTACGATAACTAGCAACTGTATCGCCAGGAACAACGCACTCTTCTGGCATTGCAGGTTTAGGTAATGTTCCTATCTTATTTATTTTTGCATTTCTTGGTGGATCTCTTAGTATATCTTTTAACTTCTGTACGGCAAGATGATCCTTTGTGTGTTTATATCTTCTTTTAAACTCTTCATTCAAAGCAATAAAATGTTTATACAACCATAAGTAATTATATGCACTTTCAAATAACCACTCAGTACTAGGATGTCTTATCCAACCTGCTTTGTATAATAATTTTTCATAATTAGAATTAGGATGTAACCATCTTTTTATTTTTCTACCATTTTTAGTTTTATCGTAATACTCAGTTCCGTCTTGTACTCTATGACATGTAGATAATAACTGAGCAGACTCTAGTATCATTTTTACTACATGTTTATCGCAACTCATTTGAGCGGCAATCTTTGGGTCTTCGTGTAAACAAAATATATTCATGATTCTATAATAACCTATTTCACGTCAATTGTCAATATTCTTCTTTTCCTTGTTTTTAAATACTTTTTCCAGGCCTTGTTAACAGTTTCTTGTTTTCTATATGCCTGTCTTTCCCAAGGTTGTTTGTAATAGTCATAGTTTTCATATTGAAAACCTCTCCACCATACTTTACTACCTTTTTTATTTAAATCTTTTAACCAACCTTTTGCATATTGTTGAACATGCACTAACTCATGAAATACTAAAGTTGAGAAATCGTCACCTTTTAATTCTTTGTTTAGTTCTATTTCAAAATGTTGTCTGCCTTCGTCACCTCGTTCTGTCCAACCGTGACAATCCTCAATATCTTTTGCACGTTTTAACCATATGTCTATATCTAAAGTTCTATGTCTTGACAAGTATTTGTCTATAAACCAAAAACACATTTCATAAACATCTTTTCTTTGTTGTAGTGTTCCACCATCAACACCTACAATATTTCCTGTCCATTTATGCTTTCTATTTTTATACACCTTTTAAATCGTCCTTATCTACCAATTGATATCCACCTTTGTTGTATGCAATACTAACTGCCTTACCCTCTGGTAATACTAATTTAGGAATTGTCTTTCTTGGTGTCACGTATGCAATTTTGTCACTTGTAGGAATATCGTTTGTTCTCGTATGTGACTTATAGTCAGGCATAGGAAAACTGTATATTGAAGACGGTTTAGAATATTTTTCTTTTATCTTTTTCATATAAAAAAATGTAGGGGGTCAAACAGAATGTTGCCCCCTACTGTTACATCCACTTGTCACTTCAACCTCATAATATAGTGTGGATGAAGACTCTTGCTTTTGATGATGAGGTTGAGAGGTCGCAAGAGCCAAACTCATAATTAATCTTTACTTGCAACTTGAGCATATAAACTCAAAATAAAACAAGTAACGCCTAACATTGCACTACTGAATCCATGCAACCATCTGTCTACCTCTATTAGACCAACGGCGTTTATCATGCATAACGTACCTATCACGGCAGTAATTATGCATGTGTAATCCCAAATTTTATTGTTTATCATAGACCTCCTTATACTAAACCTAAAGCGTTTTTGTATAATTTTTTTGCACCATCGTGATCTTTAAAACCATACTCTTTAGCCCAATCCATTGATGAAGACGCCATAACAGTATCCTCAAAACCAAGTTTTGACATAATGTCAGCAAGAATGATAGGATTTTCTGAACCTTTTTCTTTTCTAACGCCGTTTTCTGTGTATCCTAAAAAGACTTTACCGTCTTGAGCAGATACGAAATCTATTTTAGTGTTTTTTAAATTGTACATATTAACCTCTCTATTTGTTATTCTTAATATTACCACATCTAGGGTTAGATGTCAAGGGTCTTAGTCAAAAAATGCACTCTGAAAAGCCGTTGATTTTCCTACGTTTCCTGTAAGTTGTATATTCCACGACACAGATGTTCTTGTTTTGTTCCCCTTTAATGCAGGTACCCAATGATAAATCCAACTAGGAAATAGATAGATTCGATTCGTTTTTGATTCGTATTGTAGTACAGTTGCATTATCTAAATTAGGTTTACTTGCAGGTTGAATAACGTTTGCCTGTACTTTTGGATCTGAGAAACAGATACCAGATGTTTCCTCTGCGTCTGCATACCATACACCACTCCAAGAATTATTTGAATGTGTATGTGGGGCATGATACTCTCCAGGCTTCAATACGTTTGCCCACATGTCTGTAATACGAATATCATCATATTCATATTGTAAAGTATTTAATATTTCTTCGTTTGCCATTTTGATATAGTCTGCAAAATCTTGAAAGTCTTCTCCACCTGTTTTATGTAAGTTTGGTCTTGATTGCCAATTAGGTAAATGTGGTTCGTATCCTAGATGAATTGTATCTAAAAGTTTTTCATGTTTTGGATAGAAGTTATCACATGAAAATAAATGTGTAGGAAATATTTTTTGATGTCTAAGTTGTCCTGTACAATATGTCATTACATTATCCAAGTCATACAAGTATATCTATTTCCCTTTGTTACTTTTGCAACTTCATGGTCAAACATAAAGTTACTAGGAAATACAATTATGGTACCTTGTTTTAATTTAAATTTTTGTGTTGCGTCACACATAAGAAACTCACCACCTTCGTAATCATCATTTAAAAATACTAAAGATGTTAAGTGTGGATAACCATATTGTTGTCCATGACTTTTGTAAATATTGTCAACATGGTTTCTCATAAATCCACCTTCGGTATAATGATTTAATCTAAATGCTGTGTATGCAATTGGTGTGATACGTGTATATTCTTTTATGTATTCATCTACGGCACCTCTAAATGCTTTAGATAATTCTACATAAAATTTATCTTTTGGTTTAATCCAATACTCTTTCATACTAACACTTGAGGTGCCAGTATTCTTTTTACTTGATGAAAACGTTGAGTCATTCCAAGATCCATTTTCTTTGTAGTATGCAATCAAGTCATTACATATAACTGGGTTTATTTTATTATCGTATGTTTTAATGTATCTTGTTAATTCCATTTAATATAATATCCGTTATCTCTTTGTGACCTTCTTTATTTGGATGATAATCCATTTCACTAATTCTATGTTTCTCTTGTAAAAGATCAAACATACAAAATCCACCAATCTTTTTATGTATTGGCCATCCAATATAATTACGTTCATCTATTTTTTGATATAAAGTCTCTGACATAAATTTAGCAATCCATGCCTCCTCAGGTATAAATGTATTTTTTGCCTCAGGCCACTTTTCTGTTTCACTTCCAACTTTCGCCCCACACGCATAACCTTCAGGTATATGCCAAGGTGATAACATACTAAAATGATAATATGGTATTGTTAGATTTTCACAAACAGATTGTAAACTATATTGATATTGTAAAGTTCTTTTAATAAAGTAATCACTATTTCCTAGAGTATCCCACCTGATTGCCCACCATTTATTTTTGTCATAGTAATCTCTTCTTGGTGCGGTAGACCAACCTGCAACTACTAATCCAATATCATTGGAATCATGTTTGTGTATTTCTTCTAGGACAGAAGTATAGATGTATTCTTGACCTTGACCTGACTTACCTAAATTGATAAAATCCATATCAAGTTTATCTGCAAGTATCTCAGGCCATTTCTTCCAATCACATTTTAGATTTGGATGAAAGTCAGAAACATAATTATCATCTGTATTGCTATCGCCTCCAGCGATTAACAACTTTCTCATGATTAATCTGCTTTATTATAGTTCTCGTTCCAACTAAATGCTTCTTTTACTAGATCTTTTGATAGACCTTTGTAAACTTGGTGCAATCTTTTATCTTTTGCAGCCACGACTACTTTTGCCTCTGATACATGTAAGCCTTCTAGTAATTGTACAAACATTAACTCTTTCTTATATTTTGGTGTAGTGTTATCACCACCTTTAATATAATGATAAAGTTTCTTTGCCTCACTAGATAATCTAGTATGTTCAGTTCCCATAGGTGCTTCATTTGCTTTGAAAGGCACTTCACCTTTTGGTAACTCCCATTCTATTTTAGGATCAAAAGAAGATTTAATAACCATTCTTAATGGTTGACTATCATAATCTCTTAGGATTTTTAGTTTGTCTGCTTTAGTTTTTGCCTTATGCACTTTGTCTAATATCTCAGATATTAATAAAGCCACAGAAGAATTATCAACCATTTGTGACATTGCTCTTGTTGTATTTGTTGCCATTTTAAAAGTCTCCTATACTTTCAGTTAACTCCTTTAATCTTTTGTCAATAAAGAAAGTTAATATTTTACTTCTATCTCCACATGGAGCTTCGGTATAGTTTTTAAGTATTTCTGCTTGTAATTCACTAGGACAATTATCTAAATCTATAAGTTTTTTATTACGTTCATAATTTCTTATAATCTCTTGACTTGCCGTAGTGCCTTCAAACTCACCGTCTTTCCACGCTTCAATCTTTTTTTTACTTAGGGGTCTTTGCCTCAAGCCTTCTACAAATACATTGTCATTAGACAATACATTAGGAATACCATCAGACGAATCCCCTTTTAGTATGTGTACTTTTATATAGTCAATTGGATCTTCACCCTTTACTAATTTTTTTAGTATCGGACTATATTGCTGTACTTGCTTATATTTATGCAATTGTATGAAGTCTTTATCGCCACTAATTATCATCATCTTCTCGTTAGGATAATTTTTTGCAATCGTAGCGATTATATCATCTGCCTCTGCACCTTTAACTTCAAGATGTTTGTAAGGTAGATAATCTTTTAATTCTTGTTTAATTAAATTAAGAGTTTCAAAGATTGATTCCCAATCATTGTTATCTCTGTCTCTTGATTTTTTTCTATTCTGTTTATAGTGTGGAAAATAATCTCTTCGCCAATAGTGTTTACTATCATATGCTAATACTACTTCACCATACTCTTTATTAAATTGTGTTCTATACATTCTAATAGAATTAAGAATCATATGTCTTACTTTATCTGTATCAACTATCTTTGTCTTTTCCATAGATAGCTGCATCATTAAACTAGCAACACTAATTTGATTCATGTCAATTATAATCATTGACTATCTTTCCATTTATTATAACCTTCAATCCATTCTTCGTGTGGTGTATCTTTTTTTGCCTTAAGTTTATCTTCGTATTTTAAAATGATATCACTTAATCTTTGAGCAGGCCAGTTTGCCTGTACCATTTCATTCCTTAATTTTTTAATATCTTCTAGTAAATCTTCAATCATTTTCTTCTTGCGTTGTCCTCTGCCAATATCTTATTATCTTTTTTTAGTTCTTTCACTTGTTTTTCTAGAACACTTACTATCTCTTTTAGTTTTTTATTTTCTATTTTTAATCCCTCAATCATAGACGCCTTCATATTATTTAAATCTGATATTGCCTTTAATTGTTGTTTTCTATTATTTGCCGCTTGAAAATATTCTATTAGAGCAATAGTTATCTTTTCTTCTATTGGTTTTTGTTTTGCTTGTTTTTCTAACTTCTCTTGTTCAATTATTTTTTCTACTTCTTTTAATACTTCTTCTGAAATATCATTATTATCTAACCAAGGCCCTTTTATTATTTTAGACTCTTTATCTTTGTCATCATCACTCATTGTTTTTCTTCAACTCTTCTCTTAGTTCAGTATATCCACCAATATGTCTTTCATTAAAAAAGATTTGTGGTACAGTTCTCATACCACCTGATAGAGTTAACATTTCATTTAAGTTAGTTCCCTCTGCAATAGGTTTCTCTTCAAATTCTATGTTACGTTGATTTAATAAATTTTTTGCCTGTACACAATAACCACAATTAGGCCCTGTATAAACTATAACTTTTGTCTTCATACTAATAACCTCTTGATAGTTTTTGTTCTCTTCTTTTCTTTAACCATCTTGCCCTACCTGCTTTTTTCTTTTCTCTTTTTATCTCGGATGGTTTTCTAAAGTATTGTTTGTTTTTTAAATCTTCCATGAGATTAGTATCTTTGACCATTCGTTTTAGTTTTCTCAATGCTTTTTGTACATCATTGTTCTTTACGAAAACTTGTAGTCCGTCTGGTTTAGGAAAATCATCCCTACGTTTAAAAGACTTCTTTCTACCACCATCAAAATTGTTCCATTGTTTTTTATGTTTGAATTGCCTGTCGTATGCCACGAGACCTCCTATTGTCCTAAGTTAATTAATATATGTCCTAACCACAGAGAGATTTCACTCCACGGTACCTTTGTTAAACAGAATCCAACAAAGATCCAAAATAGTATTTTTATCATATTGTCTTACAGAATACACGATTAGCGGATAAATGTCAAGGGTTAATTAGCGTTGAAAATCAACGATTTTAGGGGGGTATCTACATATCAAACTACCCCGAAAGCTGTCTGTACGTCTCGCTATGGAAGACTTTTTAGGGGGTTTTTACGTCATTTCACTCGAATCTGCAAAAATCCTTGATTTAGTGTGCTGTCTTAGAATGGCCAGATTCTAACAAAGGGTGCATAGTCTTACCTATGATGTATCTACGAATGAGATCTACAAAGGCCTTGTACTCCGACAGCATTTACTAAACTACACCATTAACTCTCTTTTGTCAAGGGTTAATTAGTGTAAATGGAATATATACTGACTTTCTCAGTCTTTCCTTTTACTTGTACATCATCTAGTTTTTTAAAATTAAATTGTGTCGCAACGTCTTTGTAAGTATCTTCCCCAACAACTAATGTTGCGTCATAGTTTTTAGATACACCTTCTAATCTACTTGCAAGGTTTACGGCGTCACCTAAAACAGAGTAATCAAATCTCTGTTCTGATCCCATATTACCTACGACTGCTTTACCTGAGTTGATACCTATGCCTATATTTAGTTTATTGTTATCTCCAAAACCATTGTTCTCATTTAGTTCTTTTAACTTGTCAATCATTTCTAGTGCTGATTTGATTGCAAGTTCTTTGTGATTTTTTGTGTCAATTGGTGCATTCCAAAATGCCATGATACAATCACCCATATACTTGTCTATAGTTCCACCATTTTTCATGATGATATCTGTCATGGGTGTTAGAAACTTATTAATTACTTTTGTCAAACCTTGTGGATTAGTTTTATACTTTTCACTTATAGGTGTAAATCCTCTTATATCAGAAAACAAGAATGTTAACTCTTTTGTTTCTCCACCTAGTTTTAATAGATTAGGATTCTTTTGTAACTTCTTAACCATCTTAGGTTCTAGATAGTGTTCAAACTGTTTCTTTATTTGTAACTTTAATCTATTTTCTCTTGCAAAATTATTGTATATTAAATGTGACCAAACTATAGTTCCTATTATTGTAACTAATGACCAATCAGATATTATTAAATGATAGTGCCATAAGTATGCTGATATTGCAGCCATTTTGATATAGAATATAACTAAACATCCAGCAGATAACAATAACCCAACTCTAGGTAGTATTAACAAAAATCCTACACAAACCCATATTGTAACTATCCACTCTGCAATGCTCATCCAATCAGGTCTTTTTATATACTTACCTGATAGTAAAGTTTCTGTTGACATTGCCATTATGTCGTGTGGATTTTTTAGTCCGTTAGGTGTTAATACAAACGTTGATCCTTGAAACGTAGCACCTATGAATACAATCTTACCTTTTACAGACGACCAATCTAAATCTACATGATTTATTCTAGGTATTTGATGTCTAAAATCTATCCATATATCATCTTGTTTTGGTATAGGAAACTTTATAATTTTTAGTATTGTTTCAGGCACAGAGTTTTCTAAAGGTAACTTTCTAATAGTGCCATCAACATCTACAGGTATAAGAACGTCACCTACTCCTAATACTTTTCTTTTTATACTCGGTAAATTTTTTAAGTCTTTTGTCTCTGTCAGAATAACAGGGTACTTAGAAATCATTTTTAAAAATACTTCATCACCGCCAAGTCTATCTTTGTGTGCGAATGTTACATTTAAAAATACTAATGCAGCTCCATTTTGATATGCCTTGATTATTGCACGACCTAATTGATCTCTTTTCCATGGCCATTGACCATATGTACCTAATGATTCATCTGATATATCTACTAAGACTAAACTCTTTGATAGATAATTATTACCAAACTTTTGATATAGATCAAACGTTTTTAATTGTAGTGTTTGTAGAGGAATGGGATTATAAAATTTTAGGCATAATAATATAACCACACTCACAACCACAGCCCACGTGGATGTAAATTTGCTCATGATATTATTTAGTCGGTCTGTATTATTGTTATAAAGGGATATCCAGGTGGTATGACACTACCAACATCTATGTTTTGTGCTTCTTTATCTTGTAAAATTTGAATATCAGCAGTCTTGTTAGTTTCAACTTTAATATATGCTCTATGATTATCATTGTATCTATTTACAATGGTATAGTCACCACTCTCGGTTGCTGTTGCGTCAAACTCATTATTTAAAGTAGAGTATCTTCCTGTTTGTGTTACTGATGAAGTTGCACCTGTGACACCATCCGTTGTAGTAATAGTTTGTGTAATATCTCCTGTAGTATAGTTTAGTGTTTCACCACTAGCAGTTATCTCAGTTTCAGCGATAGAGTTGTCAACCCACTCTGTACCACAAGTACTATTTGCTTTATCCCAATAGTAACCATACCATTCACAATCCCATTGATTGTCTATATCTGCTAACCATTGTTCCGTCTCTGCGTCTAAGTCGTATTCATCTTCGTAAATATATTCATCTTCCCAACTTGCTTCTGCTTGTTCATCTTCCCAACCTGCATACCACCAATCATTTACTTTTGTCCAATAGATATCCCAATCATCCCAAGACCAATCTGCAATATACTTATCTTTTAGTTCTTTTATTTTCCAAGGCTTAGGTTGATCTGGGCACATTTCCCAATTAGGGTATGTTCCACACCATCCGTATAATTTACCAAATAATTTTTTAGATTTTTTATCCCAACTATCGTAAGTTACTTTTAAATCCCAATCATCTTGATACCATTCGTTTAGATAATCAAGATACTCTTGATTACACCAAGATGAATCATAACCATTGTAATCACAATAGTTTGCTTTTGTTAATTCAGGTGGACCACCATTGTTATTATATTCTGCGTTTGAATAGTATGCGTCATCCATTGCAAAGTCTTCCCAAGTATAACCTTCTACACCTGCTTGTGTCTCTTCTTTTGTATCTTCAACCACATCAACTTCTTCTACTTCTACGCTGTAAGAAGCCAAACCATATTTTTCTAAAGTTTCGTTGTATGCTTTATCGTAAGCATCCCAATCTATCTCATCCCAATTTACATCATCCCAATTAATATTATCCCAATTACAATCACCTTCACAACCTATGGCGTCAAAGTATGCTTGATCCATTTCTGCATACATTTTTTTTGCGTCTTCCCAATCCATTTTCTTTTCACCATCAGCATCCCATACTGATATTTCATTATTTTCATCTATGATATCCCACTCTTTTAAATCTTCTTCCCATTGATCGTAATAAGATGTATCAACTTCTGATTCTACTGCGGCAGTATCTAATTGTTTCTCTTCTTTTGATTTTGCCTCAATCATTGCGTCTGTTTCACTAACGCTCATATCAGTTGCAACAATAACATTTTGATCTTCTACTACAGATACGTCTTCATTAATTATTGCTTCTTCTGCCTTTTGTGCAACTTTAGTTTTCTTTTCTACGTCACCAAAAGTTTTAGATGTATCTTCTTTTATCTCTTTTTCAAACTCTTCTAGTTCAATAATATTTGCTTTATTAGTTTCTATCTTAGGTGGTGTTGGTGCCAAGTTATCTGAGACAACTGTTACTGAGTTATAAGCATTTGTGATTGTTTGTGACCCTGCGTCTGTGGCAACTGTTACTTGTCCTATTCCACCATCACTATCAGGTAATAAAGTAATTGTTGCTTTACCTGTTTGTGATACTGTCGCTGAAAAAGCAGTTCCTTGTACTGTTACAGTAGCAAATCCAGCATTTATATTTACTTCTCCACCTAAATTAGATACTTGACCTGACTCATATGTAAATGATCCTACGTTTACTGACACGTTCATTGCAACAACTATTGGCACTTTACTTGTATCAAAAGCAAATTGATCTATAATTAATTCTGTATTAGGCCCCATAGTAAATTTAGTATCATCAACATACTTTATTATCATACCACCATCTTCACCTGTTTGTAAAAAGTCGTTCATCTGTAATTCGTAACCCATCATAGTCTTTTGAGTTTCGCCATCACGTTCATTGAAAGTAGAACCCATTTGTCCTATAATCTCACCGACTTTAGGGCCTGTGATTTGTGCAAGTATTGTTTGTGAAATCAGTATCAGAAATGATACTAAAAATAAAATCTTTTTCATCTTAACAACCCGAGTTGGTTAATTGAACCGTTGTGTCAGAAGTTTGATCGTTTCTATTAAATGAATATGTGCAAGTGTCTGATCCGTCTTGATCTAATAATAAAGTATAATCATAAATTGAATCACCACTAACAGTTAGATGAGCTGTATTGCTTCCGTTTAATTGTTTTAGTTCTACTGTGGCATTTGAAGTGTAAATAAAAACTTCTGCTCTGTTATTACCACCATTACCATAATATCTGTAAACATTGTTGTTACCATTTGTAACTGTTTTCATATAGTTGTTATCACCATATTGTATCATTCTAACATGTGATCCAACTGCGTCTGGGTGTACATCTAAAATATTTGAATCACCTATGACATCATGCACTTGATAATTGTTTGCACCCCAACTTGCCATGTGTACTTGATTTGATGATCCAATAATATAAATGTCTATTGTTGCACCTTCATCACCACTTGTATCAGCAAACTGTCCATGTGATTCTACATTTGGACCTATCATGACATTTGCTTTACTAGCGCCAACCATTCCTGTAGAATTTGTTGCACCATAAAACTCTACATCATTTGAATCACCTGACATAAGAACATATAAGAAGTGTGAGTCTCCTCTTACGTATGCCCAAAAATCATTAGAGTCTCCTCTAATATCTAAGTCTATATGTGTGTCTTGTATGTCATCACTTGTATGACCTGAAATGTCAACTATGTTTGAGTTTCCTGTAACATCAATATCGTAATAATGACCATCTGCGTCTGTATCAGGTAAGTCTATTCTTAGTTTGTTAGAGTCTCCTGTCGCAATATAATCAAAAGTCATATTAGATCCTTTGAATTTTATATCGCCAGTATCGTCTGTAACGTTATTATCACCTAACTGTTTTATTATAACTGTTAGATTACTTCCGTCTATCTTAAATGGTGCTGATGTAGATATACCAAACTTATTTCCTGTACCATCTTGTTTTATATAGATAGAACCATTTACGTCTTGATTATCTTGTTGAATGTAAACTGAGTTACCTGCTACAGAATTACTCTGAAATATCGGTAGTAGCAGAAGGCTCAGTAGTACTGTCATTATCAACTTCATCTGATTTCTCCTCTTCCTCTATTTCTTTTAATAATTCTTCTTGAATTTTTTTCTTACGTGCTTCTTTTGCCTTCTCTTTTTCCTCTAAAAAGTCTTCGTAAGTTTTCTCTACTTTTTCCTCACCGATATCAACTGTAATATCAGTATAGTCTTTTATCTCTGGTACAACTTCTACAGGTTTCTCTTTAAACTCCCATAGTCCTTTTTCTGCACCTTCGTTAATTAAATTAACAACTCCTTTTTCAATTGCTTTTCTTACTGCAAAAGTAACAGGTTCGTTTCTAGATACACCTGCTTCTATTTCCACTAACATAGTGTCTGTATCAAAGTATTTAAATACATCCCCACCTGTCTCAGCAGATATAATAGTTTTTTCTACAGTTGTTGTTATAACTACTTCTCCTGTTTGCACGTTAACTAATCTTAATATAATAGTAATAACATCTTGACGCCATTGTTTGTGAGTTTGTATTCCTAAAACTCTAGCACCTAATCCACCTGTCTTTGTATTAGTATCATATCCTACAATACCTCCTGTAACATATGCACCTGCAAATAATAGTGGCGGTAAAGGTTCAGCACCTTCACCATTTACTTGTTGTCTTGTAGATCTAATTAGTTTTCTTTCCTGTAATAAACTAGGTAAACTTGTTCTTTCTACAACTCTAAACCATTCTCCGTTACCTGCGTCTGATAACGCCTTAATTAATAATTGATATGATCCTTGCGTTACTGCTGTACTCATTGAGGCAATACTATCACTAGGTTTCTTTTGTCCTGTCATATCTGCAAAGTCGTAAACTGCAATTATAATAGGATCACCTTTAGGTGAATCTAGTTTTACCAAATCTTCATAAGCAACTGTTTGTGTTCTTATATCAAAATCTGGTTTACCTGCACAACCAACTAATAATAATGAAAGTAAAAATACTGATATAAACTTTAACATTATGAGTTATCCTCTTTCGGCATTGTGAATGTTGTTACTGTGCCATCCTCTTCTGTTACAGTCACAGTTACATTACCTGTACCTGATGGCGTTGCCCAAGTAACTACTTCACCACCAATCGGTGATGTAAATGTACCAGAGTCTTGTTGTAAACCATCAGATCCGAATACGTTGTCTGTAATTTGTTTTGCAAGGGCAGTATAAAATCTTGCCTCTATATTTGCTTTGAATTTTGCTATCGCAGTATTTTTTGCGTCTGCTTCTAATTTATCTGCTGCCGCTTTCTTTTCTGCTTTGATTGCGTCTTTTCTAGTCTTCTCTATGTTTTCAATTGTTAAGTAGTGTGATGATTTTCCGTTACCTGAAAACGATGGGTTACCAAATGAAAATGTTAATTCACTAGAATTTGCTGGCGTCAATGCCAGAGCGACTAATAATATTGCTAAAAATAATGATACTTCTCTCATATACCTCTCTCTAAATCTTACTTACTAAATTTATCAGTAAGTTTGTTAATTAGTTCAAAAGCGACTTTCACCTTCTCTTCTAATACTTTAATTCTGTAATGTGCTTGTGCTAACGTGACTATTAATAAGATAAATGCCACAAATATTGGCCATAGTCTTGATAACATTAATACTAAATCACCATCCATAATGATACTATTTATAAGTATTATTATGTAGGATAATGCAATATTGCGTTGTCAAAGTCCTTGTAATAGTCTCTTCCTGTCTTTTTGTGATATTGTTCTGAATAAATTTTATGTTTATCTATATGTGATTTAAACACCCACTCTGATGGTAGATATTTAATGTCATGTGTCGCAACTTTTGTCACACCCTCCCATATAAAATTTTGTACCCCGTATCTAGGTACTGAACACTTACCTAATTTAAAGTAATGATTTTGATAATGTTCTGGGTCTGAAAAATACCATTGTCCAAGATATTTAAAATCATGAGACTTAAATTTTAAAAAACTATCATGTAAGTCGCACTTATCTTTCTCTTCTAAATTTTGCCAATGTCTATGTATCGCAACTAACTCATTATGTTTAGTAGGAAAATCTATCATTGGTGATGGGTTTTGATTCCATAACATATCAATATCCATATAGATAGTGTCATCTGTTTCCTCTGCATTAATAAATGTAGGATTAAAAAATTTAAACATATTCCAATGAATGTGTTTCTTTATATCCTCTTCTAATAATGGATGAATATTAAATCTAGGATCAAGTCCTCTAGGATCATCTGTATAACAATGAAACTTAATATTGTGTTCTTGAACAGGTTTAATAAGTTCGTTTGCCAAGTCAGTCGTTAAACTGCCTTTCATTTCTTTTCCAAATTTTAATATACAAAAATGTATCATTAGGTTTATTTATAGATAAGTTTCACTCTTACCCTCTCTATTTGTATCTACTGTAAGACAATGTAAACCGCCATCCCAAAAGTGTCTATGTCTAAATCTACAGTAAATAGGTTGAATATTATGTTGTGTTAATTTATCATGTACATCTTTTTGATAGTTCAAAGATAGTATTGTATTCTCATCTACACTTAACATATTTATTTCAAATATACTTTCTTCCATATATCCTACCCACTCTTTTAAATATGTGTCAACAAAATCTGTTAATGGTTTGTTTCCTGTCTCACCATCTACAAACCAAGACATACTTGATTGTTTTCTTTTTAATTCGTCAAACTCTTTAGGATATTGATTTTGAAAATTATTAGGATGTTCTATAATCAATTGTTCCCACCCTGGTAATGTATCTTCAAAAAATCCTTTGTTCATCCAAGGCGCTCCTATGACTAACCCAGGTCTAGGTAAACACATACTAGCATCATTATGTCCACCAACTACTACTGCTTTTTTTCTATGTTGATGATTTGGTTTTACAGTATTATACCACTCCCAAAAACCACTAGTTCTCTCTTCATCTATGAGTAAATCTTTTCCTATTCTAGTAATAAATGGTGCGTCATAGATATAACTTTTTGTAACATAATTTTTAAATCTAAATGGATCATACTTCATATTCTCATTAAAATACTTTTGTTCAGACCACATTTCATTTTCTATACCTATTGTTTCTTTTAACCATTTACTATTTGGTGTAAATGGACCCAATCTTGTATTCATATGTTTCCACATATCGTCAACTAAATCTAATCTACAATCAAACATATCTAAAGGATGTTCTCTTGTTTCTGCAATACTAGGACTATAAGAACATGTTAGAAATAGTTCATCGCCTAAAGTAATGTAATTATCTCTAGGTGCCATCAATGGTTTTAATAATGGATGATCTTTAGATTTTGCAACTTCTAAAAACTCTCTAAAACTTTCGTATGGATTTATTTGACAAGCGTTTGTCCACTTCTTATCAACTTGTATTACTTCTACACCTAAGTCTGTAAGTGTATCTTTGATACCTTGTAGATCTTCTTTTGTTTCGTCTATGATTTTATGTAAAGAGTCTCTTAGTTTTGTATCTTTTACATCATCAAAAAAATTTGTGTCAAAACAGTTTCCTAATACAACTTGTTTTAAAGGTTGCCAATGTGTCCAACTATTTACTTTCATAGTGGCCCTAAAACTTCGTATCCTTTAAATTGTGATTTATATCTATCATCTTGTCCAAGATATAGATACTTGTAACCATTGTTCTTTGCCCACGCACACTCATTTTCTAAACTTTTAATTCCTAATCTTAATTTTGGTTTTTCATAATCCCATGCAAACTGTAATGATTCTATATTCTTTTTATCTAATTCATATAACAAAGTAAACGCAACCATCTTACCATCATGAAAATATCCCATGACTTGATGTGCCGTAATATCATTTTGAAATAAAGGTTGAACAGATTTAAATTTTTTATGGTCGCAATATTTTTTGTAAATATCTTGTATCTGTTTTAAATTAGGTTTATCTAAGATAAGTGAATTATCGTATATCTTGTAATTAGTTTTTGATAATTTAATGCGACAGTATATCATCTTGGTATTCCTTATCAAAGTTTTCATAATACTTAGTAGTTTTAAGATGTTCTCTTGCCTTATTAAGTCTTTCTCTACTTTGTATAAACAAACATGGTTTACCAAAATTTAAATTAAAACCTTTTACTTCCTCTATCGCCTCTGGGTGATCCTCTAATATCACCAACCCTTTAGGGAGATTTTTGGTCAGAGATTTTTTTTCGTCCATTAAGGTTTCAAAGGTCGCTTCCTTTAAGACTACAAGTATTACATCAAGTTCGCCTGACAGAAGTTTATCATAGTCGTATGTAAATGTATCTTCTAATACTTTTACTTTTTTATCTGTCCAAGCTTTTCTTGCATACGGACAAGGTGACATGTTTCCAAATATTTCATTTTGAGTAGATAGTGTTGACTTAATCCAATCTTCTACTTGTTTTTCTAAGTTCATTTTAATCTCTTACTTCTTTTCAAAAGATATTCTGCCACTCTGTATATTCTATGTAAGTTAGTTACTTTATCTTTCCAATGTTTTTTCATCAAAGGTTCTGCAAGTTTTCTAATTGCTTTATGTTCCTTAGATCTTTTTACACCTTCCTCAAATACTGCACCGCCAGATGTTTTTGCTTCCAATTCAAAAGGATCTATCTTTTTCATTACATAATCATGTTTTCTATTTTAAAACATTCTGCAAATCTAACTTTGATAAACTGTCCTCTGTAAAAATTATAGGATTTAATTCTTTCTTCTAAACCCATTTCATAAAAATCTTTAAATGCTTCAACTGCTTCCATTTTTGCTTTCATCTGATTAGTCACATTAAAGAAAACATTTATATCAAAGTTAGTATATTTTTGATTGTATGGTATGGCGTCAAAATACATAACGCCAATTGGTTGATTACGTTTTAATGATTGTACTAAATCATAACAAGTTCTATGATCTTGGTGCCAGTCTTCTTTCCAATGGGTGACTATCAAATCATACTCTTTTAGTTTGGCAGTAAAATTATTTTGAGATAACCATTCCTCAAAGTCTGCAACTAATTTACTTGACATAACAGGTCTATCTTCTTCATAGAGATCTTTAGGAAAAAAGACAGTTTTATGGCCTAATAGTTTTGTGGACTTTTCTATTGCTTCGTCTCTACCACCATTATCTACCATGATGACATTATCAACAACGTCACCTTTCTCTATAAACTTTCTAACCGTGCCACCCATTGATAACTCAAGGTCATCTGCATGTGCTGTAATAACCAATACTCTCATATTACGCTGATGCTTTCGCGGCGTTCTTTGCCTCTTGGATTTCTTTTCGTCTAGACTTTACAGCTTTTCCAATTTCTGCAAGTGCTTTTCTTGCTCTAGTTCCAGCAGATTTAACACCTTTGTCTGTAAACTTTTCGTTTTCAGCTTTATATGTTTCTACTGCTGATAGTAATGTGTCATGCGATTCACTCATGATATTTTCTCCTTATTAATTACGCCCCTGTGAGTTGTAAATTTTAAATGATCTTTTTTTATGTTTGTTCATAGAAGACCACTTAACAGATTTTTTCTTTTTACTCTGAGACGTTTTCTTTGGTGCTGGTTTATCGTAATTACTTGTTTTCCACATAATTACCTACCCAACTTTTTCTTTCTACCCCAAGGTAGTTTTATTGTCGTTGCCATCTCTTTTCCTTTTTTGGTAAGATATTCAACTCCGATAAATTTGTCTTTTTCAAATTTAGACTGAATTGCTTTAACTGCTCTTGTTAAACTTAATTGTTCAGTCTCTTCTTCAAGTCCTGTTTCATTCCAAAACTTAAATACTCTCATCTTTGCCATTGTCACTCCTTTTGTGTAAGTTAATAAAAGTCTTTGCGTCAATTACAACTAAAGGATCTGACTTGTTTCTTTTCATAACAACTATTGGTTCATATCCTTTACAGTTTTCTTTTGCTTGATTGTATGACTCCCATACATTTATTTTCTCTTGATTTTTACATTCAATTGAATAGGGAAACTTAGTTCTAGCGTCACGTGCCATAATTAAATCTTCGCCACCTGATCCCATACTTCTAGATTCTATATCTTCTTCATGTACATGCAAAGTTTCAATTAATAGGCTTCGCACCCATTGCTGCAATCTTCGCCCCTTTGCTTTTGCTGATGATGTTTTCATTAAACCATTTCCAATAATATTTGTCGTTAAAACACTCAATCAATTCAGATGTTTCAACTTTGTTTTCTTTTATTAACTTCGCCAAACTTTCATATTCATATATATCAACTTTTCTAATCTTGCCTGTATTCATCTTTGAACAGACAATCCAAAATCTAACTTGTTTTTGTTCCTCTAACTCTATCACGTGAGACCTTGTTTGTCAAGACATATTTTCTCTGAGGGTTAACCATTACATTCATCTTGACCATTAAATCCCTATTAAGTAATATTCTCGTTCTATTTTTCCTGTCATCTATAGTAAACTGTATATCTTCGTATCGTTTACCTGCAAATTCTATATCTAATTTTACTACATATCTTGATTCTGAATAATCTCTTAGTCCACCTAAATTAACTTTCTTAATATGATCTAAAGGTGTCTTCATATTTTTTCCAAACAAAGACCAATGCACCATTTTAGTTTTTGCGTCATATTTTATTGTGTCACCATGTATTACAGGTAAAGATGAATTACCACTATCAAATTTAGAAATGATTGGGCCAAATGGTTTTACATCTACCACTTCTAAGAAACCACACTCCTCTGGTGTTGCCTCTCTATGTTTAACATCTTTCCAATACTTAACTAGTTCACCTATTAGATTACCGCCAGTTGCTTTTTCTATTCCCTCTGATCCTGGCGAATGGTTTACTTCAATAATTTTTGGACCTTCTTTAGTTGGAATAAAATCTACTCCAACATATTTACCTTTAATTTTTTTAGCAGCCAATAAAACTTTTTCTTTTTCTAATTCTGATAAAGTATATTTTGAAATTTTTCCACCTTGAGAATAATTAGATCTAAAGTCACCTTCAATTATATGTCTTTTCATAGCACCAAGTATTGTTTTACCTAATATCAATACTCTTACATCGCCATCTGTTTTAATATATTCTTGTATTAGAAGTTCAACATCTTCATCAATCTTATATAATAATTGTATTGTTGCGTTATAACTTCTTTCAGATTCAATAAAGATAACTCCAACACCTTTTGATCCTGTAGTGGTTTTTAAAATGAGAGGAAACTTCCTACCTAATTTTTCTAGTGCGTCTTCAGAAGCATCCTTGTTAGGAATTAAAACTGTTTTAGGTTGATCTAAATCAGCATTTCTTAAATTTAAATATGTTCTATATTTGTCTGAGCATACTTCAATAGTTCTTCTACTATTAACTAAAGTACAACCAACTCTTTCAAGTTCAGATAAAAAATTTAAATATGAGTTCTTTTTATGAACATCACCTAATATCATACAAACTGTTTTAGAAGATAATTCAAATCCTTTATCATCTTTTGATCTGTATAGTTTACCCTCTTCAATAAATGCACCATCAATTATACATTCATAACATTTTATATTATTCTTTTTACACTCTTCGGTAATTCTTTTTACTGTTGGTGATGGTTCTTTCTTTACGTGAATAATAACTATATTATAGTCTTCATCTTTAGGAGCATTTTTCTCTTCGTAAAATGTCGTAAAGTTTTTAACTTTAGGATTTTTAAATTGTTCAATTGTCATATTCGTCTTCGGTTATATTAAACTCATTCTCCTCTGGCACGTTGTCACCGCAAAAAGGACAATACTTTATCTTGTAGAAATTGTCATCCATGTCATATTGTACACTATAACTGGCGTCACAATGCTCACAAAGTATTGTCTTTCTGCTCATATTATTTATCCTGTTGCTACTTTACCTGCTGGAAGTACTTCACACGTTCCCTCGTCATCATCACATATTACTCTATCTGATGGTGCGTTATAAGAATTAGACCAATCTCCTGTCAATCCAGCAACTTCATATTCCGTCACTCTGTTTTCAAAGAAGTTTGTATGATCTGCTGCATTTAATATCCATTCTAACCATGGTATAGGATTGTCTTTAACTTTGAAGTTTGTTTTTAAACCCATTTGTAACAATCTTCTATCTGCAATATATCTTATATAGTTTTTAACATCTTCTTTTGGAAGACCTTCTGGCTCTCCCATTTTATAAGCAAGATCAATAAATGCGTCTTCAAGTTTTACAATTTCACTTGACATTTTATATATCTCTTTTTTCATATCGTTATTAACTATTCTTGCATTCTCAGAACAAAATGCTCTGAATAAGTGTGCGATACCTTCAACGTGCATAGACTCGTCTCTTACTGACCACTCTACAATTTTACCACATCCTTTCATCTTACCAAATCTTTGAAAGTTTAGTAACATAATAAAAGAAGCAAACAAAGATACACCTTCATTAAATACTGATTTTGCTAATGCAAGTGCCATTCCTGTTTTAGTACTAGGATCACTCTTCATCATGAAGTCAACTTTGTCTGTCATTTCTTTATATTCTAAGAAAGAATGAAACTCGTCATCTGGTAGACCAAGTGTTTCATTTAATAATGCATATGCTCTTTGGTGTATACCTTCTCTTGAGGCAAAACTTCCAAGCATATTTCTTACTTCATTGTTTTTAAATTTAGGGATAAACTGGTCATAATAATTTTGTCCTACTGCCACATCTGATTGTGTGAATAATCTTAAAACGTTTGTAACAAAATCTTTTTCTACTTCTGACATTGCACCAGACTTCCAATCTGTTACGTCTTCCGATAAATCTACCTCGTCTTCAATCCAATGTATCTTCTCATGTTTTTGTACAAAGTCAACTGCCCAAGGGTAATAAAAAGGTTTATATGCTTCAGAAAATTTATACAAACTACCACCTCTTTTTTTTAGTATCTGCTCAGAGTTTTCTAGTAAAGAAGTAAATCCACCAATTCTTTCTCCATTAACAAATATCTGAGGTACACTATGAATCTGTTTAGTATTGTTTAGTTTTTCCTCAACGTTGTTTACTCTCTGATAAAATTCTAGTTTCTCTTCGTCTGTAACTAGTGTGTGTTCAGTATATTCTATTCCATGTTCATTAAACCAATTCTTTGCGTTCAAACAATAACCGCAAGTTGGCGTTGTGTAGATTTGTACGTCCATTTCTTATCCCCTTATCCTTGACATGAGACACATTCCTCTTCATCTTTTTTGATATCAGAATAGTCTCTTAGTTTATCTAATTCCACCTTTTGTGAAATATTTTCTGCTTTATTTGATACTTCAGTTCTCAAATAATATAATCCTTTGCATTCAGTTTCCCATGCTCTAAAATGTACTTGTTGAACATACCTTTTAGAAGCACCTGCTGGAAAAAATAAATTTAGTGATTGACCTTGATCTAAAAACTTTTGTCTTTGACCTGCCAGTTCAACTAATCTTATTTGATCTAATTCTACTGCTGTTTTAAATACTTCTTTTTCTTTATCTGTTAAAAATTGTAAATGTTGTATTGATCCATTATTAGTTACAATACCTGTCCACACTTCTGCTTTATTCATATCATATTTTTCTAACAGTTCGGTCAGATATTTATTCTTTATTAAATGTGAACCTGCTCTTGTTCTATGTGTGTATGCGTTTGCTTTATGTGGTTCAATACTAGGTGAAGTAGATACTATCATAGATGAGTTGGCGTTAGGTGCAATCGCTAGTAAATGTGCGTTTCTCTTACCTGTGCCTTTCATATCTGGTGCCTCTCCCTTTTCTTTTCCTAATAGTATTGTTTCTTTATCTGCCTCTGACCTTATAAATGAAAACATTTCTTTATTAATTTTACCTGACTCCTCAAATGGTATCATATGTTTTTGTAAATAAGAATGATATCCCATTGCACCTAATCCTAAACTTCTTTCTTGACTTGCAGAATATTTTGCTCTTGATATATGATCTGGTGCATGATCTACAAAAAATTGTAATACATTATCTAAAAATCTAATTAAATCTCTTACTATTGTTGTGTCTTTCCAATCATCATATAGTTCTAAATTTAAAGATGATAAACAACAAACGGCAGTTCTATCTTCGTTAGTAGGTAAATGTATTTCATTACATAAATTACTTCCGTTTATTTTTAATCCTTTATCTTTCAATGATTTTGGAAGATATCTATTTGCCGTATCTAAAAAATTAACATATGGTTCACCTGTTCTAAATCTTGTTTCTAATAATTGTTCCCAAAGTTTTCTTGCTCTAAGTGTTGATCTTACTGTGCCATCGTTTGGATCTTTTAGTTCCCATAAGTCATCCGTTCTTACTGCCTTCATAAAATCATCTGTTACATTTACAGCATTGTGTAAGTTCAAACACTTTCTACCAATGTCACCTGTAGGAATACGAATACTTAGAAACTCAACTATGTCGGGGTGAGATATATCTAAGTAAACTGCATAACTACCTTTTCTAGTTTTACCTTGTCTGTATGCTGTCATGTCTGCGTCAACTGTATGTAAAAAAGGAATTGGCCCAGGTGCAATATCTGAAACTGATCTAACATCTGACCAGTGTCCACCAACACCACCACCTTTGACAGATAACCATCTTAGTTCACTAGTATGATCTATTAGACCTTCTAGACTATCTGGTACGTAAGTTAGAAAACAAGATATTGGTAATGCCTTAGGTTTTTTATTTGGCATAGGTGCGTTTGATAACACAGGTGATGAATACATAAACCAACCTTTTGAAGCATACTCATAAATTCTTTGTGCAAGTTTTTTATCTCCATAACAATATGCCTGTGCCGCTCTTGCGAATGCGTATTGTGGTGATGGTTCATCTTTAGTACAATAATAATCTTTTAATAATTTACTTGCTTGATCTGATAAGTTTTTGTCTCTGTTTAAATCTATTTGTATTCCTAAGTATTGCTTTCTCATGGGTATTTAAATCCTCTGTGTTTTTCTAAACTTTGTATGTATTCGTATCCTTTTGCGATTTCACTTGGAACACAATCTTTCATTAACTCGCCTTTGATTTCGTCATTTGGTATATAGGGAATCTCATCTTTGTTCGGTATGTTTTTTATTGAGAGACTCACAGGTGAGTATAGGGCATAATAGCACACCTTGATTCCAAAGTTATTTTTATAATAATCTTCTATTTCTTTTAAATCAAATATATTAAGTATTGAAACTGTACAGTAAATTCTTTCAATATGTGGTCTCATTCTATATAAGTTTTCCTCAAACACATCTACATCAATTGGATATCTTATCCACCTTAATTTATCCCCAAAATGATCGCATGAAACTTCTAGTTCTAGTTTTCCAAATTTTTCTGCAAGTTCATTAACACTATGTCCTTTATAATCTAGAGTGGTTAAGTTTGTAGTAATAACTAATTTTTGTTTGGCAGCTGCTTTGTCTGAAACTTGATTTAATATTTGCCAAGATCTGTCAGATATTAATGGTTCACCGCCACACATATGAAACATATGAATACCATCCTCATTCTCTTTAAGATGTTTTAAAATTTCTTCATGTCTTTTGTTACCTATACTTCTAACTCTAGTATTTTCATATTCTTTAATTCCTGTCTCACGCCACAAATCCCATAAATTTGCTTGATTTAATTCCATACGTCTTGTTGATGAATCATAAGCTCTACACATATAACAACCTAGATTACACTTGGTACCAATCGTTCTTAATTTAATTCTTGGTTTTAAAGGTGCAGTAGGAAATTCTGTTAAACCATATTCATCAAGCCTTGACATATATGTTTGACGATAAGACCAACCTGTTTTGGATTCGTGTTCATAACAAATTTCACATCCACTTATCTTTTCACCCTTTAACATTTTCTCTCTTACTTTGTCCATTTCTGGTGAGTGAAAATAATCTAAAGGTAAAGTTGTTTCTATATTCATGTCCTTTATTTCATCCGTTATCCCAGCGTCAGCACACAATCTATATCTATTGGCTGCGTCTGTAAATATTTGACAAAAAGGTTTAGTGCAGTATGACTTACTTCCAAACGGATCTTTATAATTGCTCATTAACATACTCCACAAACATTTTTACATGCAAACGAAGCACTAGTTTCTGATTGCCATGATTTCTGTAATTTTTCTTTATACCAAACATTGTTCACTATACTATCTATCGTATTATAGTTTAAATTAAAATCTTTATCATTGTCAATAAAATCTTTCATTGTAGGATTTATATCATCATTACCATTTGTAGAAATGTATTCATCATGTTGTAATCCTCTTTTGTAAAAAATAGATTTTTCTAAAGTTGATAAATGACAACATGGCATTACAAGACCTTTAGATGTTACTTGTAAATTTTTATCCTTTGCAGCCAAACAAACTATTTCCTTATATGGTTTATGCCAATGTCTATGATCTCTTACTCTTCTATCAGATCTTTCTAAACCTTGTTCTCTATCTTTTCTAGTAATTTGTTCTAACACTTGTTTGTTACCATCTTCATCTATAAAATCATAATTAGGACCATCCCAAAAAGCATTACCTTCAACTGTATCAAAATTTTTCACTCCTAATTTTCTACACATATTTTGTATGTCTTCAATATAGTTTTCATTATGTTTAAACATAACTGTTAGTACAGAAACTTTTGCAAGTGTTTGACATGTCGCTTCTAAATTACTTAAAACTTTTTTTAAGTTTGTTCCTCTGCGATAAAACTCATGCATTTTTTGATCTATGCCATCAACATCAAAAATAATATGTATTCTTTCTTTACCTAATAATCCTAGACTAAACCAAAAGTCCTCGTCTCTCATACTCCCATTTGTATTAATAGAAATTGTTGAAGTATCATTACTGTTAATAATATATTCTACAATCTCTTTCAAATCTTTACACATGCCAGGGTCACCAAACTTACCTGAGAAATGAAAATTTTTAATTGAATTAGTTATGGGAAACCATTTCTTAAAAACTTCTATTGACACCTGTTGCAAAGGTAACCAATCTTTTCTTTTGTTTACATTTAGTTCATCTGTCCTAGAACATTGAGGACACCTTGCATTACAATTAGTTGTCAGTTCAATATCTAAATTAAGTTCAGCATTTTGATATGTATCTGACCACATTAAACTTTTTTCCATTGAGATAATTTTGTCTTCGCAAGTAAACCACTAAAAGTATTTTCATCAACAATACTTTTGATATTAGTTTTACCAGACAAAATCATTTCGTTGATATCTTTCTCTTTTATATCACTTGGCCATATTACAACTCTATAACCTTCATTAATATATTTTTCTATTTGTTTTACTACCTCTAAATTTCTAGGTTCATTATCAGGTATTAAAACTGCCACATCTTTATTACGTATTCTCAAATCTGATTGTGCTGTTGCAATACAATTATCTAAAAATAAACTATCAATTGGACCTTCAACAACGTAAACAGTTCTAGACCAATCAACTCGTTCTAAACCATATAACTTATCTTTGTCTTCGTCAATCTTGATAGTGATATATTTAGGAAACTCGTCTGCCAATGAGCGTCCTTGAATCGCATACAAAATATTTTTTTCATCAAAGAAAGGAATTATTAATCTAGGATGATCGTCTTTTATACTTGGAAATTTATTTGTTATAAGTGTGTTAACAAATTTGTAAAAATGTGTAGTATAATATAAGAGATAATGTTTATCATTACTAATCATTCTCTTGTCACAAAATTTTCTAGCAACATGATCTATTGGAAGTTGTGATATCTTTTTAATAGTTCTTAATCTAGATTGTGACTCTCTAAGTAATTCTTTTGTTTTTGGTTTTAACTCTTCATCTATTAGATTAGGTGTCTTCCTAAACTTCTCTGTCATAAACTCATTATATAATTTAATATCTAGAAACTTAATTAGATTAGGTAATGAGGCACCTACTCCACAATTATGACATTTAAAAATTAAACTATTCTCTTTTACGAATACATATCCTCTTGCCTTCGTTTTACTCTTTTGCGAATCACCACAATAAGGACACCTGAAATTAAATAGGGAATTAGACTTCTTTTTAAAGTGACTTAGTTGAGAAGACGCCAACAATAGATATTTTTGTTCTAGGTACATAGATATGATAATACCACATAATTAAAGGATTGTCAAGGGTTAAGAGTTCTTTTTCTTGAATATTGGATAGTTATCTATACGTCTATAGTAATCCCAATTTTTCTCTTTGACTTGGGCGTCTTTTACTGCTTCAAAATTTTTTAGTCCGAGTTCTGCTTTGGATGGTGACAAATAATAGTGATATCCTATTACATCAATCTCTTGTTTCCACCATGCCACATCCGTTCTTGCTCTTCCGTCATATGCCATCTTTCTTAATAGTGAAGCGTCTTCCTCATTATCTAATAAAATTATTCCACCTCTATCTGTAGATAAATGTTTTGTTCTTTGAAAACTGATACACATTTTTGTACCAGGTTGATATCCACCTTTTTTCCAATAAACAGCTGCGTCAATGATATCTGGTGTTAAGTTATAATAACCCTCCCATTTATTATCTTCAAATTTCCATGCCTGACCAATCTTGTCTAGCATTATTGGAATAGAATGATAAGTGTAGAAAGGTACTTTTGCTATTACAACAGCCTTACCTCTTTGTTGTTGATCTAATCTAAAACATAGTTCTAAAGCATTTGTACAACAATCAGTCGCAACACCGTAAGGTGCTCCAAAAAATTTAGCAATAGTTTTTTCAAACTTTATTACTGGTGCATTTCTTGTAATTTCATCCATTTATAACTTTCTATCACATGATTGAACGCATCGAAAAAATCGGTGTCGCCCTCTTGTGGTTTAATTTTTTTTAGTTTTGATAGTTCTTCTTGTATTGAAGAGTTGATAACATTTCCTAAGATATGCCTTTCTGAATTAAGTCTGTCAATAAATGCTGCCTCAAAGTATGAATATATATCACCTCTAGGATCTATGGCGATTTTAACTTGAGGCGATTGTGTCTCTGTCAATTGTGTCCAATCAACTCTTATAAGACTTGCCTCTCTTCCCTCTACCAATTGTTGTAGGGCATACCCATAGTCAACATTTATTGTTCTACTATTTATTTTTTCATCAAATTCTAAGAGTTTATCCATTAGTCGATTCCGATCATTAATCGGGTAGTGAAAAGAAAAATCCTCTCTAAGTGATAAAGTATCCACACCTCCTATGTCATCTATGTAATTTAATATTTGATCTAAGTTTTCAAAGTCTGTAGGTAAAATTACATGATTAATATGTAAGGGTGGTTGACCTTTCATCTTATTATATTCTGTTAAATTATTTTTAACAATATCAAAAGCCTTAGGATGTTTAGTAGTTAAATATGTTTGTTCTTTATTGTAACCATAAAGCGAAATTCTAATATGATCTAAAGTTAATAAGTTTGGTTTTCTTTCTATGTTTCTTTGTGTTAATAAAAAACCATTTGTAATTAATCTAGATTTAAAACCTCTAACATGTAAATCTTTACAAAGTCTATCTATCTCATTGTAAGTAAGAGGTTCTAAACCGCCAGAAATATTATATCTATATGGATTGTCTTTAGGATCTTGATCTAAAAGGGTATCGTAAAAATAATTGTAGTTTGGGTCTTTTGCTTCGTAATTTCGTCCACAGAACGAACACTTGAACATGCAACTAGTGCCAGGAAAAAGGTTAACACCACTAGGAAATTTATACGTGCCATTTATTGCTGCTTGTATGTGACCTGAGTCAATCAAAGGTTGCAAAGTTTTATAGTAAACTTTATCCATAACGTATCATCATATAGGGTTATTGAGAGATTGTCAAGATATTAAAATGCTAAAATTCATGATTTTATGTAGTATAAATCCAACTACTATACTTCCACCAATCATAATCCAACGCCATTTTTCTAGAGTTCCGACTTTAGCCATCATTTCACTTTTTAATTTATTCATGGCTTCAGTTCTTTCTAAATGCTGTTTCCCTATCTTTGCTAATAGTTCCTCATTGTTTCTAGTTATTCTAGAATGTATTTCTTTTATGTCGTTATTAAACTCTTGTCGTCTTGTTTCAAATACAAAGTTTGTGTTAGATATTGTATCTTCTTGAGCAGATATCTTTTCTTCGTGTACTGCTAACATTTTATTGATACAACTTGACACGTCTGTTATTTTAGTGATTGCGTTATCTAGACGTGTATGAATCTTTTTCATATCATACATTTCTTTTTTTAGGATTTCTACATCTGTTTGAAGGTCGCTCATCAAAACTATTTATCTGTTTCTTTACTTTCAGATTCCTCGTAATATTCTTTATATTGATCTAATAAATCATTTGTAATTTTTAATTGATTACGTATTCTAGCAAAGTTTTTAGATAACAATTCAAAGTCTTTATCTGTTAGTCCAAATATAACTGGGTCAATACCTTGTTCTTCTAACTTAGCAAAAACTTCATCTGCATTATTACTAGTTATAATTATCCACCTTAAATTTTCTAATTCTAAAGGTGTAGGTTTTTGTAGATTAAGTTTTTCTCTTTCTACTTCTGTTTTAAATATCTCTAATTTTTTTACACCCGAACAACTAGTAAGGGATGTAATTAGGATTAGCGATACTAGGACACTCAGTATTAATCTCAGATTTCTTTGTAGCATTTTGTTCTTCTTCTGTTAATGGAGCACCACTTGCAATCTCTATACATCTTTGTGCATTGACACTCCCTTTGTTCATAATTCTTTCTATCACTTTGGTTTTCTCTATTGCAAGTTTACCAAAATCTCTATTCTTTTTATTAAATCTTTTATCTAAATCTTCTAAATCTTTTTTAAGATTGTTCACTAACTCATTCATTTTATTATTTGCTTTTAATATTTCTTGAAAATCTTCTTTTTGTTTTGTAATTAGTTCTTGTTGTTCACTAATTGCTGATTCCATTTTGACTGCATTTGCTTTTAGTATTGCGTTGTCACTTCTTAGTTTCATAACATACACGCCAGCACCTACTACAGCACTGGCGAGTATTCCAATAAAAAATAATCTAAGTCCTAACATAAATTAGTCTTTCTTCCAAATTGCCCAGACGCCGTATGCAATCGCAGCCCATGCTGCAATTTTGGCCAATGGACTAAAGAATAAAACAACAACTCCTACAGCGATCATTGCTCCACCGTGTAGTGATGTTAATTCTTTACATCTGTCTTTTACCCAACCAAACATATTAGTCTCCTTAGTTACTAGGTAGATACCTACCTGTTAATTTAATTATATATCTATCTTTATTACTCTCATTAAAAGTATTATGCATACCTCTATGTACATCTAAAGATACAACATCACCTTTTTTCCAAACCCAAGGTTTGTTATTAAACATAAAATTTTGACCCTCAACGTGGTCTTCACAAGCAATAAAGTATCTTACTGCTTTTAATTCTGGTGCAGGTTCCGCCATTGAATGGTTTAACTCTGCTAAGGACGGATCTATTGCCATCCATTTTTTTAAGTGTCCTACCAACGTATCAACATGCGGGTCAACTTTTTGCCCTGGTTCTTGCATTTGTACTCTGCAATCTTGAAACTTAACATTAGGAAAAGTTTCTAACGCCCACTTATCTAATAACTCATGCGTACCATATGTATAAACATTATCTTTATTATGTCCGTCTGCTCTTATATCCTGAGCAATCACTTGTAAAAAAGATAAATCAGGTGGAGTTACATTTCCAATATATTCATAACCTGTTGTTGAAAAGTCTGCAAACTCAACAGTATCTTTATAATAATCAAAAGACTTCCATTTTGTCCATTTGCACTCCTCATCTTTAAGACCTTCAACGCAAACTTTACAATACTTGCATGGGCATTTAGTTGTGTATATTGCTTTATAACAATCTAAATCACAATCATTACAAGAAACACCAAGCAAATCATTTACAAATTCTTTTAATAACATGTCAATAATATATAGGAGATTGACTAAATTGTCAAGGGTGTTGCTTTTACTTTTTTTCTAAAAACGTTAATCTGTTTGATGATATCTTTTTGTCTAGGACTTGATGGCATTGTTCTTAACGCTTTATTCATAAGTTTAAGATAATCTAGTCTATCCTTTTTGTTTAATTTGTTTGCCACAGGATCTAACATTTGATTTTTTGCATTCAAAGGTTCAGTTCTTAAATCTGCCATTGGATACATTGTACCATATGCTTGACCTCTACCACCAATCGTTACGTCTATGCCATACTCTTTTAATTTTGTAATTCTTTTCATCTTCTCAATATATTTTCTATATACTGCAGCCTCTGCTGTTTTTCCCATTTCTCTTGCTCTTTGTTCCATTGCAACTGCGGCCTGAACCTTATGTGCATGTTTCTTGCCAGAGTTTTCTATTTTCTTTACACTATCTTTTGCGTCTTGTACAGTTGCAAATTTCAAACCGTGTATTGTTCCTCTAGGATTTTCATCTGTATATAAATCAGAATGTTTTTTAGATCCAGCAGGTTGACCTTTTTTTCTAGGTATTCTAGGAGCTTCTGAAAAATTACTGAATCTTTGCATTTCTTTTTCTATGTCCGTTCCATGCAATAAACCCACCTAGTTTTAAACCCCAATATGCTAAGAAGTTTAATACATAGAAACCATTTATCTCTATATTGATATCTCTGAAAATTTGATCTGATTTTTTTTGATCTAATATTAATAAAGGATCTCCAGCCTTAGAAGGTTTTAAAGCTGCATATTTGTAAGCATAATCGTGTACAAGTCCACCTAATAATAATACACCGACAGGTGATAAGAATGATCTAAAAAATTTAGGGATACTTGCACCATCAAAAGTAAAACCTGCAGGTATCATATAACTTACACCGTTTACTTCATAGTGCCAATCTTTTGTTATTTCCCATTGTCTTGATCCTAATATCCACATAATTATTGCACCAAAAAATCCTTTGCCTTTAGTTGCAATTCTTATTGGTCTCATGGTTGGATATTCGTTATACTTAAAGTTAACTCTTCCGTCCATTTTTTTAGGGAATAATTGGATGACCCATCCCACAATTATTAATGCGATAACTACTGTCCACATCCAAAATTTTATAGCAAGTGATAAAATTAATTCAAACATTTCTATCTCCTAGATTTATTAATCATACCAAAAACTGCATTAGAGATTTTTAAAAAATCTGCTTTACGACTGTTAATCATTTTATCTATTTTCATTCTATTAGATGTATTAACTTTATCATAAACTTGCGTGATCGCACTCGCCGTCATTAGATCAACTTTCATTTGTCCGTCTCTAAATCTCACAGGTTTGTTTTGTTTTTTCTTTACAATATCTCTCAATACTCTCATATTGTTTTCTACTAAACTATATTCGTGATTAAAGTTTTCTATTTGTTTAACTGCTTGTTGTGCAAGTTTAGATTTTCTTTCTGCTCTTATTGCTCTTTGTTTTAATAATTTCTTTTCAAAGTTTTTAAACTCTTTTGTACGAGCATCTAATTCTTTTTTCTTTCTTCTAATACCAGGTTCGCCATCTGGTCCCACACCTATACCTGCTACATTTCCAGCTCCCGCTGAATTGGTAGGTGCGTCTTCTTCAAATTTTTGTGTCTTTGGATTAAAAGTTTTTGGTTTTCCTATACCTAAACTTTTATCACCATAATACTTTGACATGTCTTGTCTTAATGTTTTAAACTGTTTAGTCATTCATTTCCTCAATGTCTTCTAGAGAAACGTAAATTTTTTCTTGCGTTTTCTCATGTACTACAGGGAAGATGTCTACCCCTAGGACTGTATCCACTGGCGCTTCGTCATCAAAAGCTATGACCGTATCACCCTTTTTTGCCGATAGTTCTTCCTCTTGTTTATTTAGGATATCTTGTTTTAGACGATAACGTCCTTTTGGAAGCTGTTCTCCAAATCCAATAACCTCTTCTGATATTTCACCATCTAATTCTATTCCTTGTTCTTGTAAGTAATTCATAAATTGTTTTTCAAATACATCTGGGTCTTCAACACCTTCTTTAAATGTATCTTTTAATAAGAACAATGCAGCCGCATATGTTCCTACTTTACTTCTTAGACCAGGTACTTTATTGAAAATTTTCTTTATATTAAATACTAATTTGTGAAGAATTGTGTATGAGTTTTTTAATGCTGTTGTTGATAATTCTACAGCAGGTTTTGTGGATTTGTCTTGTAAAATTCTGTTTCCGTCTTTATCTATTACGCCAAGTTTGTATGCTTCTTGTTTATTAAAAGGTGTTGTTAACAACTTTAAAAATCTATACGTTACAAATAAATCTACTGCTCTTCCCATTTTACAATGCCTTTAATACTTTTAATATTTCCTCGTTAGTTTCAACATCCAATAATTCATTCTCTTTTAACATATTTAGATATACTAAAAAAGACTTTAACAAAGGCCAATGTTCTTTTTCAATTTTAAATAGGAGTAATGTTATGGCTGCGTCTGCGCCAAACATATTATTAAGGACTATGAAATGATTTAATAATAAACGTTCTCTCAATTCGCCTGTCTCAACATATCTTTTAAACAGTCTTTTTATGTACTTGATACGTTTCAAATCATCATAAAATTCTTGTTCACCACCTGCGTGATGATTGTTGTAATGTTTTATTGCGAACATTATAACGTTTTCGCTTGTAATCTTCTCGTACATAACGAGTTATTTACTACTCTATTTTTGCAGTAATCTTACAAGTATTATCTTCAAGCATTTCATAATTAAGTTTAAGTGTTAAACCACCTTCTACTTTATTTGAAATACCATCATCTTTTAAAAATTCATTAAACGGCGTGTTTTCATCTTTACCAAATCTTCCACCAAATAATGACATTGGTAAACTCATTGAACCTTTGTTCTCTGAGATTGGTGGATTTGGTGCAAATTCTAAACCTACTCTTGCTAATTTTTCTCTAAGAGCAGATATCGCTTGTTCAGGTAATTCGTAAGACTGTTTAGCGATTGCGCCAACGTATGCGTTTAAACTTCTAATTACTTGTGGATTTTCAAGAGCAGCCATGTTCATATTACCATCAAGACTTGTTACCTGTGCATGTGGTCCTACGCCTGCGGCTTCTGTTATCTCTTTAAATGTTTTCATATTCCTTTATCCCATTTACTAATGTGGGGCCGAAGCCCCACACTATAAATTTAATTATTAGTTAGCGATATCAACAATACCACTATCAGATCCAGCATTGTGAGTTGCTAGGACTGCCCAAGATGAGCCTGCCCATATCAACGTTGCTGTATCTCCTACTGCCGCAAAGTTTAAGTCAGCATATCCCATAGGATCTGCAGGCGTACATACAGAAGATCCACCGTCCGTATCGTGAACGATTATCTTGATCTGACCAACTACTGTTCCGTCTGCAAGTGTTGTTGCGTTAGAACCTGCAGTTTGTAAAAGTGTCAATGCTGTTGACACAGAAATTGCAGTTTGAGTACCGTCAGAAATATCTTCTACTGAGTTTGAAAACCCTATAAAAGATGGTAGGTTGTTGATGAAGTTAGTTACACTAACTTTTTTGTTAATTGGTGTTCCGCTTGGATCATCAATAACGTGAAGTAAATCAGCACCAGCTATACCTGTTGAAAGGTCAGTTAACGCTGTTATCTTTTTATCTGCCATTTGGCTTCTCCTTTATTAAAACCCCTCATGTATTTGGGGAATATTACTCTAGGTATTTTCCTAGATCACTTGACTTTTTATTATAGTCCGCCTAAATCTGCCAACTTAGTGTTGGGATCTTTAGCAGAGTCTACTCCTAAACCGCCATCATCATTATTATCTTCTTTAAACTCTTTTAGAAAAATTTGACATTGTTGCTTTGCGCCTTGCATAGCATTCAATTGTGCAATTCTTTCATTCCGAGTCTTCTCTAAATCAACAAGACTTTGTTGGACAGTTGATATATCTTTTTCCAACTTAGAAACTCTTGCTTCTAGATCTTTTTTATCTAAACTCATAATATATTCACTCCTTATTAATTATATTATAATCTATTTATATCGTCTATTATGACGTTACTGTTTTACTTGCGCCAACTGTTCCAAATGCAAGCGAAGCTGCAGTTGAACCGTCTGCCGTATCAGTTATTGTACCAGAGTTCAACACAATGTTTGAACCACCGATTGTCAATACGTCTGTATTACCAATACCAGCAGATGTCTTTCTAAATCTTAGTGAGTTAGCAGTTGACTCTGAAGCAAGGTAAGTTAATGTTAAGTTACCGTAACCTCCACCTGAAGCGTCATTGTTAGCAATTACAAGTGTTGGTGTACCACCTGAAGTATTAACTGTGACTTCTTCATCATAAGTTACCTCTACATCTATTTGTGCGTTTGCATCGTTAGCTGTAAAGTCAGTATTTGCTGTTGTACCAACAATAAATCTACATGATGATATTGTAGGTGCTTTTAAACCAGTAGTTGATGATGCTCCTGATAAATCACCGATTGCAACCAAAACTTCTTCTTGAGCATCTGCGTTATCGTTACCATTGGCAGCAGTTCCAGCTCTTCGCACCCAACCCATGTTGTTTGCGAAAACATCTTTTTTTGCGTAATCGGAGTTAGTATCAGTAGTCAGATTTTTTGGTTTGTTCGCAGTTGAGTCTGCGTCTGTTCCCCATAAACCCATTTGATTTCTCCTTTTTTACTAATTAGTATTTTTATTTATATGTCTATTTATAATTACTTAAACCCTAATTTCTTTAATTCTGACAGAGTTTTTGCAGTATTTGTATGTAGTATCGCAATACCGCCTGCCCTCTCCCATTCTTTAGTGTTCTTATCATAATCGTCAATAAGAACCGTAGGATTGCCTTCACTATCCTTGGCAAATTTTTTCTTTTGTGTCCTCTGTACTAAATTAATTTTACTCTTTGGTACTTTAGTATTCTTCTGAAGCCACTTCATCTTTCCCATTCTAGAGTTTCTATCCTTGCCTGCATATGCAGATAATACACTAGGATTATATCTAGAACAAAATTGATATAATTGTTTTCCACCTGGCATCCATTCTAGATTTAACCAAAAGTCTTTAGTCTTTTCTAGAATCTTCCAACGGTCTGGCGTGGGATGTTGAACAAAAGATCCACCGACAGCCTTGTCTGCACCTTTTAAAAAGTTACACATTACTTGATCCATGTCAAGAAAAATCTCTGGTAACTTTTCCTCAGATACACCTATAAATTCTACCAGGTGCTTTTTCATTTTTTACCTGTCTGAATTAGGAACTATTTGAGTTTGCACTACAGGTGCGATCTCTGGGTTGATTTCTACCTTAGTTGCTTTCTGACCTGATTCAGTTTTAGAAGTCTTTGGTGCTTTTGCTTGTTCTGTTTTCTGTGGTTCAAAAGGTGATCTACCTTCATTTACTCCCCATATCTTAGCAAGCATTTCTCTCATAGATAAATTCTTTTGTTGTTGAATATCTACGATTGATTCTTTCATACCATCTTCTTTTTCTTTTTTCATTATTGCAGCTTGTAACTTTTTAGGAAGTTTCTTTTGCTTGTCTGTTATTTCACTTTTAACTGCTTTAGATATTGCTTTTCTTCTTTTGTGTAAGTATTTGTCTGAAGAATCTACATCGCCATCGTTGTCAATGTCTTTGTCTTTTCTGTCATCAAATTTTTTCTTAACAGCAGTAGGATTTACTTTATCCATTTTCTTTTCATTAAGATCTTGTTTTTTATCTTCTTTAACAGCGTATTGTCTTCCACCTGCAGTAAAAAATTTTTTACCAGCACTTTTTGCGGCTTGTTCTGCATCGCTAAAAGTTTTTTTCATTGTATCAATAGTCTTACCGAAAACTCCTGTTACAGCACTTTCAAGACTATTCTTTTTTGTTTCAAAATATTTTTTCATTTTACTTTCCTTTATCTTTTAATTGCATTCAATAAGTCTCTGTAAGATTTACCTATCTTGTTTTGAAATGCTAGTTTATCTCTTGATGTTCTGAAAGTCATATGTTTTTCTATAGCGGCTCTTGCTATGGGCTCCTTAACTTTAACTTTCTTACCATCGTCAAATGTCACATCATATCGTCCTCTCAAATTAAGGGATTTCCTTAATTGCATAACAATATTTTTATTTGCGCCCTCTTCATCCTCGTCATCCGAAGCGTAAGCTGATCTTCTACCCTCAGTAAAAGGGTTAACAACTCCTGTATATTTTTCATAAGAAGTTTTTAAATGTACTTGGTGATCCTCAAATTTTTTAGTTTTAGGATTATAAGTTTTAGGTTTTGTTAGACCTAATGCTTTGTCATCATAAAATTTTGACATATCTTCTTTTTGTTCACCTTCTAATTCGTCTTTAACTTTTTTAGATAATGTTTCGTTTTGATTTTTTAACATTTTAATATCCATTGGCATATCTTTTGGATTTATTATGTTCTTTAAATTTTTATCAAAAAGAAAATCAACAACTGTAGTTAAATCTTTTGTATCACCTGACATGACATATCCTTTTGCAGTTTTAGTTGCCTTAACTTTGTTGCCAACTTTTTTCATTATTTGTTTTACATGTCTATCTACTTGTGGTTTTCTAACATCAATAGTTATTACTGCTTTTCTTTCTTTTATAGAAAATGCATTTTCTATTTTCATGTTCTCTTCTTTGTCATCTAGATATGCGGCAATCGCCATGTCTCTAATTTTTTTATCTGATTTTCCTTTGAATTGTGGAGCATCTGATTTTCTAAAATCTTTAACGTATGCACCTGCACCATCAGAAGGTTTTAACTTCTCTTGGATTTCTTGATAACTCTCTGTAATTGTTTTTCTATATCTAGTCATATTTTATATTTATACTTATGCTCCTAAGTGTGATTCACTAGATCCTAAGTCAACATTGTTTGAAGTAGAAGCACCTTTAGGTTCTACTAAATCATACACGTGTCTTATGACTGTTGTAAATGCATCGCTTAAATCTTGGAATGGTGTCTCTGAACTTCCTGTATTATTTGCTTTTGTTAAATCAAAATCTACTGATCCTGGCGTTGTTGTTATTGTTGAGTTTACGAAACCTGAAGACGCAGCGTCACCAAAACTTAATGCACCTGATCCGTCTGTTTTAATTACTTGACCATCCGTACCATCTGCCGTTGGTAAACTAAATGAAACGTTATTAGATTTAAGTATTAATTTACTACCATCAGATTTAATACTTTCCTGTGAGTCATTAAATTGTATTTCTCTTGAACTGTTTATTAAAATACCTGTATCTGCAACGTGAGTTATAGAAACATCTGAGTCTGCACCAAAACTTAATACTGCAGCGTCACTTAATAATTTAACGTCATCACCTGCTACAACATCTTTTGCTACAGATAATCCACCATCAGTTTGTAATGATCCGTCTGTAGTTGAAGTTGCCTCAGTAGTGTCATCTGTTTTTATAATTCCACTTGAAGTTATAGCACCAGACGCAACTGTTCCAGCAAGAGTTGTGTTTGCACCACTAAAAGTAGCCGCAGTTGTTGAACCTGATTTAATTATTAAGTTACCACTTGTATTTGTTAAACCACCAAATTGTGTGCCGTCATCTTTTAAAACTATATCTCCACCACCAGCATCTATATTAATATCGCCTCCAACATCTAAAGTAAAATCACCACCATCAGATATTGTACTTGCGTTTATTGTAATATCATCTACAGTTAAAGTTGATAGTGTTCCTAAAGAAGTAATATTTGTTTGAGCCGCAGTTTGTATTGTACCTGTAACATCACCTGTTAAGTCACCTTCAAAAGTTGACGCAACAATTGTACCTGCTGTGCCTGAAAATACTTCACTTGAATTACTTGCGTCAGGTATAAATGTAAACTTACCTGTACTGTCATCAAATCCAAAGAAACCAATTTTAGCAGCAGAACCTGTGTGATATCTAAATTCTATACCTCTATCTTTATTATCATCTGAGCCTGGAGCAGTATCACCACCTAAAGTAAATATAGGATCATCTACAGTAGTCGTTGTGCTATTTACTGTAGTTGTTGTTCCGTTAACTGTTAAGTTTCCTGTAATTGATAAGTTACCACCGATAGAATCTATTTCTGATTCCATTAAAGTAACTAATCTTGATAACGCTGATTTTCTATTTGTACCACCTGCACCATCATCTACGATAATTAAATCTGAAGTTGTTAGAGCAGCACCTATGTCAGACGCACCATCAATATCTAAACTAGTTATACCAAAAGAAGTATTAACATATGTTTTAAGTTGAGACGCATTAATTCTTTTTTCTGTACCGCCATCTGATATTGCGATTTGATCTGAGTCTGCAACTGTAATACTTGTACCATCAGTCATTCCGTCAATATTAAAGACTGCTTCTACTGTACCAAACTCTAGCGCACTTGCACCTGAGTTTACTTTTAATACTTGACCTGCTGATCCTATTGATAAAGAGGCACCTAGACCTCCATGTGATAATGCTACAAACTCGCCTGATTGAAATTCAGCAAGACCTGTTGCATTATTACTATTATCAAATACTGTTCTTATTGGTGTTTTTGCGCTCATATATCTATTTATCCTCTCCTAACCCTCTAAAAATTAAATATAGTTGTACCAGGGTGTTTTGAAATTGCGTCTCCGTTTGCTTTAGTAAAGTCTGAAAATACAAGACTTCTATCTTGCGTATCTTTCATATTAAAAGTTGTGGCAGCAGAACTCAAACCACCTGCAGCAGTAAATAAAGGAACACTCCTAATTGCAACTCCTAACGCAGAGTCTTTTACTCCTATTGAATTACCAGCAGCATCCTTAGATCCTGTGGGTAATACGACCTTGGTACCATCTGCTGTTAACTGAGCAGATCCTAAAAATATCGTGCTTCCTGACAAGTGTAATTCTTTCCATTTATTAGATGAACTTCCTAAGTCTCTTGTTCCGTTACCATCAGGTACTATGTCTTGACTGACACTAGACAAGTCAGGTGCCGCGGCAGTAAAAGTAATTGTGTCACTTGTTGCATTGGTCGTAATTGTCATATTACTACCAGCAGTAAAAGTCAATGTATCTGCGTCTGCATCTGCTACTACATCACTCTGACCTGCTACTGAAATAGTTTTAAATGAAGATTCATTTTCTTCAGCATCAGAAGATCCACCTGAAACAGCAGTAATCGTTCCACCGATATTTACGTATAATTGATTGTTAGATGTATTTAAACCTATTTCGCCAGACTCTAAATCTGAAGTACTTGGTACACCTGATATTCTTTTTACTTTAATTTTTAATGACATTAATTACCATCCACTTGATCTGTAAATTCTAGTTTACCTGTTGTTGAATTATATACTAAAAATTTTCCATTACCAAGTGATGATGTATCTATGTCGTCCAAGTCAAGTAGGTTAACAGCTCCACCGCCACCAATAGATGCCATCTGCTGTGTAACCATTCTTCTAAAATGATTAAACTCTCTTCTCATTCTTTCCAACTCATTTAACTCTTTTTTAGGTGGAAGATACTGAGTTATATTCTGACCATAAACATGACCAGCGGGAATATCTTTTACTTCTTTTAATTCTTTAGATATTTCCTCTTTTGTTTTAAGAGCGTCAACCAATAATGTTTTATTTATCTGTTCTTTCTCTGTCAAAGTCTTATCAAACTTATCTAATCTATGGAAAAAAGACTGTAATGTATTAAGTCTAGTTTGATTTTTCTCTGCCTCTTCTTTTTGTAATCTTGCTGTTCTTCTTACTTCGTCTGCCTCTTTTAATAATTGTTCTCTTGTTTGTGTTGCAAATATCTCTATCTCTGCTTTTGCTCTTGCTTCAATTCTTTTAGCATACTCTTCACCATGAGTAACCATATCCTCGTATTCTTTTAATTTCTTACCACTTTCTTCAAATAACTTTTTAGATAGTTTTAATCTTCTATCAGTTTGTTCTTGTACGTTATCTGATAAATCTAATTTAGGGTAAATCTGTTTTGCTAATTCTACTCCTGCCTCGTGGTCACTAGGGAAATGCCAACCTGCAAATACTCTACCTTTACCACACTCATCTGCAGCTTTAATTAATCCGTCTTTATGCTCAGGATATTTTTTAATAAAATGTTCTGCAACTAATCTAGATTGTAAACTATGACCAGACGGATATGCTGGTGTTTTCATACTATCACTAGGAAATCTCATAAGTCCAAATTTATAATAATGAAACTCTTTCATTTTCTTTGCTAATTCGTAAGGTCTAGGTCTTTTAAATTTATCTTTGAAGTGTCTTGCAAATTGTGATCCTATTTCTACTAGTCTTGATATATCACTAGATACAAAATCTAAATCATTTTCTACTAAGTATCTTCTAATTTCATGTGTAACCATATCATCATGATTAATAATAGATTGTTCTAGTTTCTTTGTTCTCTCTCTCATCATTGACATGATTGTTCTTAATTCTTTTTTAGTTTCTTCACTATCAATCGCAGGTGGCTCTTCTATTTGTAAGTCATCCATGCTTCCTGTAAATGCTTTAGTGATAGGTTTCTTTTTAACCTTTGGAACTTCTACATCTTTTTCTAAATCTTCTAAGATGGCGTCAAAAGCATTAGGGGCTTGAATAATAGACGCCTCTTCTTTCTTTGCCAAACTTGGCCAGAAACCTTGAGATACACAACTTGCTCTTACTGTAAATCCAGCACCTTTTCTTTCTGCGTCTGTTTTATATTTGTCGCAAACTTCTTTAGATACTTTTTCTTCAATAGGTTTGTTTCTTGCCTCAGTAATGATACTAAAGAAATCTCCAAGAGATTGATTGACATCTATTTTAGGTGTCTGTCTCTTTTCCTTTTCTTCTTTCATCTTTTGTATCTTAGCAGCTTCTATTCTTGCTTTCTTCTGCTCTACAGATACATCATTTAAGAACTGATTTAGTTGACTTAATTCTTCCACCTCTTAACCTTTCATTAAATCTGATACTGATTTGTTAGCAGACCAAAACTTACAAGACCAATATCTTGCTTTATATTTTGGACCTGGGTTATCACAATTATGTCTTGCTCTGAAACTTTTTCTTCTAGCGGGATCGTCTCTTTTTATTTCCATATTTGGATCACCGTATTCAACTTTTACAACATTACCTTTATCGTTTCTTACATAAACTTTAAATTTTTTTACATCACCTCTGGTTGGGTTATTTAATTTTACTTTTTTACCTTGATACTCTGCGTCCTCAGTTATCTCACCCCAAGCATTTGCTTGTAGATATTGTTCAAAAGATAATTGTTCTCCTTTTGCTCTTTTCATTTGTTGAGAAGTTGGAGCACCTTTTTCACCTTTCTTTCTCATTCTCTCACCAGAACCTTGTTTAATTCTTTGTCTTTTCTTATGAATGTTTGCCCATAAACTTTCTTTTTTCTCTGCAGGTTCCTGTGGTGTTTCACTTGGTCTTTTGTCTATCATAGGTTTACCTGAAAAAGATTTTACTCTTGTTACTCCGTCTGATTTACTAAGATCTACTTTTCCAACTTTCTCTATCATAAGATCATGTGTCTCATTTAGTTTCCACCACCAATCGTCACCATATCTTTCTTGATATTTGTTTCTAGTATCTTCTGATTCAAACCATTCAGTTACTTGAGCCATTTCTACTTTTCTATATTTTTTCTTATCTTCTTTTTGACCTGGTGTAACTTCTTTAGTATGTACTGCGTATTCATTTGGATAACTATATGATTCAGATTTTCCTCTAACTTGTTTTGCTAGATCTTTATCTGCTCCACCCCAAGTACCACTTGATTTAGTTACAAAAGAATTAACTCTGGCAAACGCCCATTGTTGTGGAGTTGTACCAGGTCTATGTCCTGTTCTCCATGCAGCCATTCCTCTGTCATATACTTTTTTTAATATTGAATAAGGCATACCTGATTTTTCTGCCTTCTTAACTAGACCATCTATCTTCTCGTTTAGATGTTCTATGGATTCGGTTTTAGTTTTATAATTAAACCATCTTTCCCAATTTTTTTCCTTTGTATTATACATTTGATTAAATCCTTTTAAATTTTTCTCCCCATACATTTGTTTAAATTTTTGAGTGTGTTTACTAGGTTTAGTTTTTGCAGTATCATCACCAGGCGCTTTCTTATAAACGTCTGGGTCGTCATCACTTCTCTTAGTCATTTTCTTAAAGTGAGCGTCTCTTCTATCTTTTGTAGATTTTGCCATTTTGCCAGCATAATACTTAGCAGGTTGTGTGCCTTTCTTATCTTTGACATCTTTATCTTGTCTCACTTTATCATTCTCTACTATTATATCATGTAACCATGCTCTATGTACTTTGTTATCTTCGTCTGCAAACGCCAAATAATTTGTTCCTCTTTGAATTATTTTTCCTGTCGCATTCTCAGTTACAACCGTTTCACCAATATTCCAAATTTTGCCTGTTAGATATTGATCTCTTAATGACTCATAGTCAGTCATTGTACCCATATCTTTTTCTTCACGTATACCCATGTATCTTCTTAGATCTCTGTATAGTCTTCTTCCGTCTTTAAATGATCTTGGTAGTCCACTTTCAAACTCTTGCACTTTGCCATCTATTGCTAACTGTCTAAGTTTACTTGCTGACATACCTGTTACACCTTCAGCATCTGGGTCTCTATCTCCAGCACTTACTACAGAAATTTTATTAAAGTTATAAAATCCATGTCTCTTACCTTGTACATTATTATATTTTTGTATTAATGAATCAAACTCTCTAACTCTATCACTACCTACAACCATGATTACTTCTGAGTAACCTTGATTATATAATTGTGTCATGATTTCCATAGCATTTCTAGCATTCTTATCTGCAATAATATTTCTTGAATGTTTAGGAAACATCTTTCTCATGTATGCTACTTTTAATGCATGAGGTAAAGGATCTTTGTTTTGATTTTGTGAATGAGACGGATATATTTTATAGTCACCACTACCTGCAACTGATTTAACTTTATTAATCAGTTTTTCATGACCTGTAGTTGGTGGATTAAACCTACCAAAAGTAAATACTACTTTATCAGGTCCACCTCTTGGCGCTTCGTATAAACTAAATTTTTCCAGCTTTCTCATCTTTTTTCTTTGCTCTTGCGGCTCTTGCCTTTTTAACTTTTACTAATTCTGCTTTCTTTACTTTTACTAAAGATCTTTTTGCAATTTTAGATATTGCACCCCCATACTTAGCAGCGATCTTTTGATCTACTTTAATTTTTGCCATAGGGGAAAGTTGTTTGTAATTAGGATAAAATTTATTAACGATTTTTTTCTTCGCCATTTTTTGTGCTTTGATTCTAATCTTTGCAGGCGAAGCTATTCTTAACATAGCACGTTCTTTTTTCTTTCTGAACGCTGATGATTTTGCAAGTCGTTTCATTCTTCTAGCGATTTTACGCCTTTGCATCATGTTAACGACTCTTAACTCTTCTAAGTTTTTTGCTAAATCTGTAAATGTTATTGCCATCTTATCATTTATCCCATGCTTTTTGTGCCGTGAAGTTATTAAAACTAAACTCCATTCGGTCAACTAGTTTTACTGCATTACCAGACACTCTGTCAATTGCAACATACCCCTCAGGGTTTGTAACTTTAAATCCATTTTTAGTCTTAATAAATGTGTCCGTAAGTTGCTTAACACTATTTAGTTTTTTGACTATCTGCATTTTAGCGTCAATAAGTAGATTTTGAAACTTTGCGACATTTGCTAGATTGTTTGCATGTTTCCTAAACTCTAGTGAATATTGTTTCTGTATATTCTTATATTTCTGTTTTGCACTAGGAGTCTTTACTTTATCTACTTGTTTTTGTAATACTTGTTCTACGTATTTTGAGTATTCTGACGCATGTTTTCTAGGATTTGATATCTTCTGTCCTCTTCTAACTTTAGTGTTGTTATACGTCTTATATGACGCTCCTATAAGGGCTCCTTGCATACTTTCTTGTAATCTAAGAAACTTCCTTAACATAGGTCCATTTATACTTCTAAAAGTCTTTCCTACTTCCGACAATATTGCTGTAATTGAGTCTGTCTCTTTTTGTGTAAATGTAGATCTACCAGACACATCTTTATATGAGGCGTCATCCATCCACACCGAAGATGTTTGAGTTAATCCTTTTACATCAGCACCAAACTTTGCTTTCATACTAGGTAAGTCTTTTCCTGTATATGTTGTATGCCAAACAACTCCTATCTTTGCTGACTTTATCTTCTGACCAAGATCAGAATCAATATCAACAGCATAAACGATAGTATTTGGTTGGAAAGTATAATACTTCTTACCATCAATTGTAGCTTTTCCAAGATCATCTGTAAACATGAGATCACCTTGAAGTACACCTTTAATCCCAAGTTTAGAAAACTCTTTGAGAGCCACTTTAAACTTTGCGTTAAGATCGCCAGATACGTCATCATCTATCTCCTTATTTGATTTGTATAATTTTGGGTTAACATTAAATACAGATTTTTTTGCAACAAAAAATTTGCCATCGCTTGGATCTGTGCCTGCAAATATCGCTGGAGCACCATCCCATTTTACAGTCATGTTAACAGAAGATCTAGCACTACCTGCTAACATATCTCTTAAACTTCTTAAAAAATTTAATGACGCTCTACCGCCGTCCACTCCAAAGTTTAATATATGATCTTCTAAATGTTCTAAGTGTAAATTTTTATTTGCAGATTGTTCTAATAAAGTTTTCATTGTCCGTTTCCACCATTTCCGTTTCCGTTGCCACCGTTACCATTTCCACCATTACCATTACCATTACCATTTCCGTTGCCGTTACCATTTCCGTTTCCATTACCAACGTCTGTATTTTTAGGAACAAAAATATATCTTCCTTTATATCTTATTTTTTTAGCAACACATTGTTTTAACTTAGGATCATATCTTGTACCTGGTGGACATTTAGTTGACGCCATTAATTCTTTATATGTTTTCATTTATTTTCCTAACGAATTATATTTTACTGCAAGAGAAAATTGTCCTAATTTTTTAACACCTGCATGACCTGATTTGTTTGTTCTAATAGACATCTTCATAATTAATCTATCTTTACCTGATCTTAATTCTATCTCCCAATTTTGCTTTGATGTTCTACTAGGTGTTGCTTTAATAAAATCAACTTGTGGTATGAATACTCCGAGAGCGTCTTTCTCTGTTATCTCTTCATAGTTTCTACCAGACGCTTTAATAACCATTGTAGGTACCTCTGGTGCGTCTCTTAAAATTTCTGATTTAATATAAGCCAAAGTATTTTTTCTATTCATATTAAATAGTTTTATAACTTCTTGTCTCATTATTTCAAGGTAAATATTATAAAGTTCCTCATATCTTTTATTATTCTTTTTATCAAAGTCTCTTAAAACTTGTTGTGTTTTTCTGTTTTTAAATAGTTGTGGATATGGTGGCATTCCTTTGATTGTACCCCATGTGCTTTTATATACTTTTGAGTATATGTTTTTTAACTGTCTATCTTGTTTAAAGTTACCAAAGATAGTATTAACATAAGTGTTTAGTTTAGGTTCGGCAGTTTTCTTTCCACCTGCTTTTAAACTAACACCTAATATTGCTTTGTCATGATACATTAAAAATATATCACCTGGGTGTCCACTTGGTACGCCTTGAGGTTTAGATTTATTTGTTGCACCCCACCTTGTTGCAACTATTCTTTTATCTTTACTTTGATCTATAATGAATTGATGAATTGCGATTGCATTATCCATTTTGTCAACAAACTTACTTGAGGTATCTGCTCTATTGATTATCTCTTGAGCTTTCTCTGCGTCTGCTGGTATAATACATTTAAGTGATTTAATATCAACACTTAATAAAAACTTATGAAAAGATTGTGTATCTTTTGGTCTAAAATTTTTTTCGTAAGCGATTAATGGAAATAGTTCTGTTATTGAAGCATTTAAAGTAGTCTCACCCATACCACCTGATTTTGGTTTAACAAATATTCTAAATGCCTTATCTTCGTAAGTACCGTCAATTGGATCTACACTAGATTGTGATGATCCTAATTGTGCTTGTATTCCTGCCTGTCTTAGATTTCTTAGGATCTCGTCTCTGTCCGTTTCTCTGTCCTCTGAACGAACAATAATGACATCCCTTTTAGATGATGATAATTTACTAGAGATAGAATATTCTAATCCTCTAAAAATATCTATAGGAAGATTTTCTGCCCCCTCATAAAAATCCTGTATTTTATCTATCTTAGATTCTGTAATTGTTTGTCTTTTACGCACCTGTTGTACGTATTTTTGTACTGACATTCAAACTCTCCATTTTACATAAATTGTTTATATTATTTATGTATTATAAGTTCTAAGACATTTGGGTACTTCAAATCTGCCAAACGTTGGGGTCTTGTTTTGAAAGTTCCTAAATGAGATAGCATCATCCTTAAATGTAAAGTTTTTAACTATATAATTTCTAAATTTAGTGTCAATTACTTTATATGGAAACTTGATATTATTTACATCAAACTTCATCAAAAATCTTCTACGTTTCTTTTTAGACTTTGAATTTGCCAAATTTCTCATATCTTGCCCCTTGCGATTTATCAAATACAGGTATGTCTTCTGCTTCCTGTCCACTATTTACTAAGTCGTTTTGTGCGCTTAACTCAACGTCATACAACTTCATTTTAGATCTATCAATTCCTAATACAAATCTTCTATTTACTGTAGGATCATTATATCTATTCTTTAATTGTTTTACAGTTATCTGATTTAATTCATCCATTTCTTCTGTAGATATTAACGCAAACATAAAGTCAGCAGTTGCAGGTAAACCAAAACTTTCAGAAGTATCTTCTAATCCAATATCTGTAGATACATAACCACTTCTTGTAGTTTGAGTTGCAGAAACTATAGGTAAATTATTTTCTACTGCAAGTCCTCTTAATTCTTCTGCGATTGCTTTTATCATAGTATAAGAGTTTACATTACTTCCACCTCTAAATCTAGAAGAGGCACAGATATTTAAATAATCAACAAAGATAATATCTGCTTTAAAACTTTTCTTAATAGCAAGTTCTTGTATCAATGCTCTAAAATGATTACAATGTGCTGATGCTGTAGGATATTCTTTGATAATAAGTTTACCTTGAGTCTTACTTGCGATACGTTCCATTTTATCTTGATACATATTCTTAGGTAAGTCTTGAAGATCTTCCATAGATACGTTCATAAGGTTTGCGTCTATTCTTTCTGCGATACGTTCCTCTGCCATTTCTAAAGTAATATAAAGAACATTACGTCCTTGATTTAAACAGTTTGCAGCCATGTGACACATAAACAAAGATTTACCGACACCAGTTCCAGCAAGAGCAATATTTAAAGTCTTTTGTGGTAATCCACCTTTAGTAATCTTGTTAAAGAAATCTAAATCAAAAGGAATACGATCCTCTTTCTTATGATAATAATCATACCTATCTTCTGCGTCTGTAAGATAATCATGACCAACTCTATTGTCAAAAGATACTGCAAGAGCATTAGTTAACAAACTAGGTAATGCGTCAGGTTTTCTTTTCTTGTCTCTACCTTCAATAATAGATATGCCATCAACTACTGCATTATAAACTGCTTTGTCTTTACAAAACTTTTCAGTAGTATCTAATAACCATTGACCATCAACTTCTTCTGATTGAAATGAATCAACTATAGATGTTATATCTTTAAATTGTTGTTCATTTAAATCTTTACGATTATCAAGTTCAACTTGCAATGATGTAGATGTAGGTAGTTTACTATATTTAATAGAAAACTTTTGTATCTCTTCAAAGATAATTTGTTCATTCTTATCTTGAAAATAATCTGATTTCAAAAACGGTAATACTTTTCTTGCGTATTCGTTATTTGTTATTAGATTGTTTAATATTGTCTTTTCCAAATTTTTCATCAATTACTTCCACTAATATATCACCAATTAAATTAAAAAACTCATCACCAAATTGATCTCTTGGTATTGCGTTGTTTTCAATAATATCATATTCAAACTTCATTGTCAAGGCCCCATTTTCTTCTATGGGTGTAACAGTTCCATACTTATAGACTACGCCTGCATACTTGCCTTTGTTAATTCCTATGCAAGTTTGCTCTGGGTATTTTGCAGTTTCTATGTAACTAAATATCCGATCCGACATAATGTAGGTAACTTCCAACTATATATTTTGGTTTATCTATAGGTTTTAAACCTGCATGTAAGTGAGTCCACATAGGCGGAAACATTAACATGGTGCCTTTTTTACATTTAACTTCGTGTTTTAATTTTGGAAATACAGTTTGTCCACCTTCATTATCATTGAGGTAAATAAAGAATACTATAAATCTTGTACAGTTTCTATTGTCACCTACATCAACATGAGGTTGAAACTCATCATGATTGTTAGGTAAATACTTTTTCATTCTAATATCTTCTAAGGCATATTTCATTGGCCACTCATTTGTGATACCAACAGACTTAGCATATTTTTTAGCATGTTCAACATATATGTTGACTAGTTCGGATTGTTCTTTTTCCCAACCTGCTTCTCTAAAATTTAATTGAGTAAAGTTTACACCACGATTACTATATCTTTGTTTGTTCTTATCAAGATCTTCCTCGTATCTCTTAATAAGTCTATCGCATAGTTCATCAGGTATTGCGTTAGGGAATACTCTAATTAGATTGTCTTTTTCCATTACTCAACTTCCTCGTCATTGCCATACATAAACTCTTTTTTTGCAGCCTCATCTAATTTTTTTAGAACATCTTCTTTAAAATAGATTGCTGGATTATCGTTTATTTGTTTACCAAATACTTTTTTGCCATCAGGTAATTCATATTTTGTAGATACTTTTTTAAATATATTATATTTTTCTGCAAGTTGTAATAGACCATAGTATCTATCAAGTCCTTGATTGTATGTAAGTCTAACTTCACACATAGAGTTTTCTCTTGTTAATCTAGACTTTTGATTTTTAATCTTAACAATATTACCTACAACTTCTGTACCATCTTTTTCTTTTTTCTTTGAAAGATATACAATAGAAGAAGCCGCATATTTTAATCCACTTCCACCACCCATTTCTTTCATAGGTATATAAGATCCAACTACGTCATAAGTATGATTAGTTACTACCATAGGTATTTTTGCTTTTCCAAGTTTTAAAGTTAACACTCTAAATGCAGCTTTTAAAACTTGAGCTCTTGTCATATCTCTAGTTTCTTTTCCACCTGCCGTATCTTCTACTTCTTTTGTAGTAGATAACATTCCTAAAGAATCTAAACACATAAACATAGGTTTTCTTTTTGACTCTTCTGTTTGTGTGTATGTATCTAATACTTTTAATGCTTGAGTTCTAAACTCTTGTACAGTTGCAACAGGTAATATAACCATTCTCTTAGAATCTATTCCTCTATCTTCAACCATCTTTTTAGTGATTGCACTTTCAGACTCAAAATAAATTACACCGCCGTCTGGGTTTTGATCTAAGAAATGTTTACACATTCCCATTAAGAAAAATGTTTTTCCTGTAGCAGATTCACCTGCCAACGCAGTAATCTTGTTACCTGCTAGTCCACCATGAATACTACCTGATAGTATTGCATTCATAATATAACTTCCTGTGTCAATAAAATTTTCTACATCGCCAGACTCGACACCATCCGATACCAAGTTAGCATATTCATTGCCAGTTTGCTTGATAATATCTTTTAAAAAATCACTCATTATTATCTCCAAATAAAACCTTTCTTAAATTAGGTTCCCTATAATTTTCACCTTTCATTACTTTACCACTTGGACCTTTTACGACTTTTCCGTCTTTGCCCATTTTACTCATGTTGCTATTATGCACTTCTTCAAAGCATTTGTCAAGGTCTAAACCACATGCATGTCCAGCACCATAGGTGACATAAAGGATATCTGTTAATGCGTCTGCGATTTGAGTAACGTCCATTTTATTTATTGCGTTCACGAGCTCAGTAAATTCTTCTCTAATTAATTCTGTTCTTAATTTTGCTACTTCATATGTTGGAAGAGAAGGTGTAGTCAATACCTCTTGATCGTATGCTTCCATAAATTTTTTTACTTTATTAAAATTAGTTTCTTTTGATTTTTCTAATTGTACTTCTAAATCTAAATCACCTCTAAATTCATTATTCATCAATTGGCTCCAATTCATCTTGTAGTTTTTCTGACTCAGTTCTTTTTTCGTCTTTGTAAAAATAATCATAGTTGTCACCAAACGCCCATTTTCTTTCTTGTTCACAATGAAAGTATCTTGTTGAAACTTGGAAGTCTGGTCTTTTTAATTCTTTAGGTGTTAGTGATTGTTCATACCATAACATTCTATTGTTAGGTTGAGCAAAGTATTGTCCATTATCTAATTTACCAAAATTAAATTGTTTGTGTTCTTCTGGCACTTCACTAACTCCTACGTCAATCATATTAACGTCACCGTTACAACTATCTATAGTAAACAAATATTGTCCACCAATTTTTTGTCCACCTCTTATCACGATATCTACATCACAATTTTTTAATAATTGTTTTGTCCATATCTGAATATTGTTACTAAAACAATCCCATAGTTCTATAGTTCCTAATGGTAATTGTTCATCTTCTTTTATATCTTTTCTCCATACAAAAGCAGATAAAGGAAACTTATCAAAACATGCTCCATAATCAGGTAGATATGCTTCAAACATTAATGCTCTTCCTTGTATTGACTTGACTGCAATTATTACACAATCAACAAACTCTCCATGTCCTTTATTTAAGTCATGTAAGTATTCTTTACGTACATAACATTTTAAGTGTGGTAAGTTTGCTACAAAGTTACTCATTTAACTGCTATCGCTCCTACGAACATATGGTTACGCCAGAATGGTTGTACATCTTTAAATCCAGCATCATATATATATTTTTCTATTTGTTTCCACGTATTAGGTTTCATGATATTTCTTAGTGTTTGTTCTTTATCCATGATATCTTTAGTATCAAAAAACTTTCTTTTATAATCATAGAAGTTAAAAGTAATCATTTCTTGAAACTTTGCATTCTCACATATAGTCTTCTCTGCAAAGATAAACGCACCACCTTCATTCAATCCGTTATACACTTTTTTAATCATAGGCAATCTATCTCTCATTGACATAAATTGTAAAGTAAATACAGAAGTTATTAAAGACGCATTACTAATCATAGAGTCTCTAACATCTTCATGTAAAAATTTTATCTTGTTCCAAGAATAATCAGAGTTAAGTTTTATTTCTCTACTCTTCATATCACCTACAAATCCGTCTGCAACTTCTATACCATAATAATGAACGTCTTCAATATCTTGATTTTTCTTTAACATCGCTTCTGTTAACTTACCTGTTGAACAACCAATATCATAAACGTTAGTTTCTTTTTCAACAAAGTATCTAGACAACGATACAATATCACTTAACAAATCTTGATAACCACGTATTGACTTATCTATGTGTTCATCAAAACCTTCTTCTCTATGTGCAAATGTAAAATCTACCATATCCACCTTTTACCATTTCTTCTTTTCTTTATCAACAAGACTTTTTTATCATGTAGTTCTTGATGTTTTATCTTTCCTTGTTTTCTTCCTAAGTAATAATCACCAGGTTCATAATCCCAAACTTTACCATGATGACCTCGTATATCTGCATACCACATTCTTAGTTTAGCAATCATCTTCAGTATTACTCTACTCATTTTATTTCCTTTATAACTTTCTCATACATTGAAGTTGCTAGTGCTTTCATCATAAGACTAGGTACCATACGACCACAACGCTCCGATCTTTGTGCCCATTTTCCTGTCAGAATAAAATCATCAGGCAATGAAGTTACTCTTTTCAATTCACCCAAAGTAAACTTTCTATCTTCTTCCCAATGACAAACTCCAGCAGTTTTTTCTGTAGCGCCCATCGCTGTGATAGTAGGACTTGGTTGAAATTCTGATGCTATCTTTAAATTAAAATGCCAACCTTTAGGATGATAGTCTGTACCTGTAATAACCTTTTCAGGGTTTCTTGGCATTAACACACATGTTTGTTTATAGTATGCTGTCTCTTTCCATTTCTCAGTTAACATATCAACTTCTTGTTTATCATAATCTAATCCGTCAAATGCACCTTGTAAAGTTGTGATAGTTTTATTAGGCTCAGGAAATATAGATGATAATGTCATAAAGTTTAAACCAACTTGATCCATGATGTCGTCTCTTACTGCCATAAAGAAAACTCTACGTCTCCTTTGTGGAACACCAAACTGAGAACAATCATGTACTTTTGCAACTACTTGATATCCAATGTCCTCAAATGTGTTTTGTATTTTATTAAAATATTGTTTTGCTTCTCCAACTGTTAAACCTTCAACGTTTTCTGCGATAATAGTTTTTGGTCTAATCTTATCTGCAACTCTTAAAAACTCAAAGAATAAATCTTCAATGTTAGTTACAATCTTTCCGTCTGAATAAGATTTAGTTTTACCGAAGCCATCACTATGTACAGTTCCCTCTCTTGCAAGAGTACCACACATACTAAATGCTGAACAAGGTGGACTGCCATCTAATAAGTCTAGTTCACCTTCTTTAATTTTTGCAACTTCTAAAAAGTCTTTGCCTTCTAATTCTTTTATGTCACCATCCATGATAGGTGTAGTAGGATAATTATCTCTGTAAGTATTTCTTGCCTCTTCAACAAATTCATTGATTGCAAGTATCTTACCACCTGCAAGTCTATAACCTGTGGACGATCCACCACCACCAGCAAATGTGGATATTACTCTAAATTTGTTTTGCTCTTCTCCAGCAATAACATCTTTCATCATGTAAGGTTTATATTTCATTATAAAAATTTCTCTAACGTTGATTCACTATTATTCATTTTATACCAGTCTCTACAAATGTCCATGACTCGCTTTCTATTATACAGATTTATCTCTTTGTTGTCAAGAAGTTTTTCAAACGATTTATCAATTTCTGCGTTCAACTGATAATTGATGTGAGGTTTTACTTTGATTTTTTTAAACTCCTCAAACCTTTCTTTTATCAATGCCTTTTGGTATGGTTTGTTAATCTCTTCCCATGATCTATCATAGAAATAATCATAGACTTCTCTCTCAAAATAGGGAACACATAACTCTTTATTATACTCTTCACAAAATTGCCTTAATTGTTCTAATGCACCAGGGTTAACAGTTCCATAAAAATAATTATATCTAAATTTATTCATCAATTCTACTGTATGTTTAAAATGCATCATTCCTTTTTTACTTAATACGTAATGACTATCTGCACCAACACCTGTTAATACATACCTTTCTTTTATTAAAGGAAACGTATATAAGAATGGAAATATACACTCAAAGTGGGTTTTCTTTTTACACTTATATTTTGACGCAAGAGTTTTAAAATCTTGTACTAAATTACTCTCTGGTAATGGAACAGGTGTAAATGGAACATTAAAAGTTTCACATATCTCTTTTGCCTTCATAGAATCATATGTCTTTTTGCCTTCCATAAAGAAAGAATATCCATGAGGTTTTTTACCTAATCTTAAACACGTAAATAATAACGTTGCACTATCGGCACCACCACCCATTAATATTGCTACGTCATCGCCAGGTATTTGTTTCTCTACAATATCTCTTAATATTTTATCTATCATATATGTTATTAAATTCTATAATGTGTTCTTTCCAATTGTTCAAAGGTTTCATTTCAAGAAACTTACACATATCTACATAGTAATCTTCGTCACCTTCCCAAAGTTTGTTTATCTCTACAGGCATATTATCTTTGTGTTTAGGATATTCTATCTTCCACCAATCCTCAAAACATTCTCGGTGTATTTTTTCATCACCTAAAGTTCCTTGTTGTCTATGTCTTTCAAAATATATTTCTGTATAATCACTTCTAGGATTTAATGTAGTAAATATAATTTTATGATCTGTTTGTCTTATCACTCTATAATCTACATCTAGGTATGATCTATCTCTAGATAAAATCCAAGAACAACCATAGATGGTATGACTATTAAAATTTTTATCTCTTGAAGGTTTCCATACTTGCCTCATAGTTTTATTATTAACACAACTAAGATTAAACTTTTCATTAAAATATTCTACATCAAATACGTCTGATAAGTTAACTGATCTAGGTGGTAACAACTCATGTCTATAATAATGTGAAGGCAAATCATAATTACCATAGTTCTCTTCTAATTTAAATCTTTCAAACCCATCATGTAACGCAATAAAATATCTTAACCAATCTCCAAAGGTTTGAGCAGAATAAGAAACGCAAACATGCCTCATTTAATAAACTCCTCTAAGTTACCAGGGTCTTCAACTTGATTACCCCAACTATCCCAACCTTTAATTTTTTGTCTAGCAAATAATTCTATTCTAGGTAAGTCGCCACAAAGTTCTACTATTCTATCTCTTACACAATCAGGTTTTCTACTATGATCTCTAATCTTATCCATAACTACTTGATGAACACCCATAGATTTTCTTTTAGGTCTACCTTTTGTAGCAAGTAAACAAATTTCATTATTGGCTCTTGTCCAATATCCTAATCCCCAAAATAAACTATTTGATTTTTTGTTTTGTTTAATCCAACTAAAACCACAAGTCTTGTAAGTAAAACCCCATTTCTCTATAGTCTTAATTCCGTCTAATAGTTTTGGATATGTAACCCATAAAAATAAAATACAAGTATCATCTGCTATGTCTTGAACAGGTAAATCAAATATTTCATCTGTGGTCATTAAAGGATAAGGTGCCTTTCTAGTAACTTTATCATCATTCCAATGTACATATTTCCAAGGCGGATCTGCATAAATTATTTGATAACGTTTTTTTGGAAATGGTATCATGTAAAAAAATCCTCTAATGTACCTTGAGTACCATATGATCTATCTACGTTCCAATTAATTTTTTCAATAATATAATTTAAAGGTTCTACAAAAGACTTTTCAAACTGAGTTTCATAATCAATATTAAAGTTTAATTGTTTAGGAAGTTTTGTAATAAAAGCAATCGCAGAAGATTGATAGATGTTTGGTAATGTCATATAAAGAAACTTAATCTTATCACCTTCTTGAATATTAGGATATCTATTCTCTAGTTTATTTTTTCTAATTAAATGATTATATAAGATTGCACCTTTGACATGAATAGGAGCACCTTTCTTAAATAAAGAATGTGACTCTGTCCACTTAGATAATCCGTTTACACTTCTAGGATACGCAACAAGTTCAGGTGGTAAATGCATAAACTCTTTTCTAAAGTTTTGTATAAACTCATTCATTTCTTTTTCACTACCTGACATTAATATCTTTAGTGCCTCTTTAATTTTTACTCTACACGCAGCTGGAGTAGAAGACTTAACTGCTTCAATACCCATGATTTTTAATTCAGGTTCTTTATATCTTACACCTTCTATATCATATGCATTTAAAATATATCTTTTCTTCGCAGTCCATATACCTTTGTCTGCGATTACTTCTCTTTTCATCTGCATTTTTTGGTCATACACATTTAAATAATCTGCAAGTTCTTTATATGACTTATCAATAAAAGGTTCTATTTTATCTTTTGCGATTGTATCTAAAAAGTCAACAGGATTTTTAGGATTAAATTTTTCTATTAGTTTATCAAAAGTAATATAAACTGAATCTGTATCAGAGGCGATTACATAATCAACATCTTTACTTTGTAATAAATTATTCATATATTCATTAATCTTTTTTTCAATCCAACGAATAGACAACTGACCAGAAGTAGTAACTGCTTCTGCCATAGTATTAGAATAATATCTAAACCAATTGTTACCTATTGCACCATAAGCAGAGTTTAGTGAAATCTTTTTTGCCATCTGAATATTATTAAACTTAGATATTTGTTTAATATATTTAGCGTCTTTTGTATTTACATAATTTTGTTTTGCGTCTAACATATATCGTTTATACTTAACTCTATCGTCATACATTTCTTTCATCATTTCAGGTAAGAAACCTTGTTTGTCAGTTCTAAACAAAGCACCATTAGGAGTCATAGTTACTTTATCTAAAGGTTTTGTATCAACTTTTTTGTCTAGTAACTTATCAACTGTCATACCTGGTACTGTCTTCTCAGACTTCAATGTCTCTGGCGAAATATTATATTGCATAATTAAATGTGGATACAGAGAGTTTAAATCAAAAGACAAAACCCATTTGTGCATACCGACCTGTGGATCTTTTACATAAGCACCTTCAAACTTTGCTGATTTATTTTTACTAGATTTCTGTGGTATGACTATACCTTTTTTCATTAAGTAATTATGAATAAGAACATCCCAATATCTTACTGCACCAAGAACATCTGTATAATTTACTTTTGCCGCATATGCCATGGTTAAACATAGTTCAATTAGTTTCATCTTATCTTCTAAGGCGTCAACAAGTTCTACGTCTTTAATATTGTAATCAATAAAAGATTGATAATCGTTTGTATACCATTCTCTAAAAGTCTCATGTGGATTATCATCTTTCTTAACACCTAACTCAACTTCTGCAATATGATCTAGTCTATAATTTTCTTGATTGGTATATGTAAACTTTCTATACAAGTCAAAATAATCTAGTGCCGCAATACCTTGAATATCATACACCATTTGAGTTCTACCCATTTGATAAACTTCTTTTGAATGTACAGATTTCCATGGCGACAATCTTTTAACATCATCCTCACCTAATACATTTCTTATTCTGTTTACTAGATATGGAATATCAAAAAACTCAGTATTCCAACCTGTTATGACATCTGGGTAATTAGAAGACCAAAAGTTTAGAAACTCATAAAGTAAATCTTTCTCATCATTACATTTTATATACGTTACATCTTTACGTTTACTTTTATATTCATGTAAACCAAATACAATTATTTCTTTGTTTTGTTGATTTTTTAATGTGATAGATAATAACTCTTCATCTGCTACGTCTGGGTTTGGGAAACCATTTTCACACGCAACTTCTATATCTATTGTGGTAATTAATATTTGATCTTTTTCAAAGTCATGACCATACTCTTCATTCAAGAAAGTATATTGAAACTGAGTATTACCATAAACTAAATGTGGTTGATCTTTATAACCTTCAACCCATTGTTTGGCTTCTTTGATTGTTTGATGTTTGATTGGTGTTACATATCTACCATCAAGCGTTTTAAACTTAGTCTCACGCATGACAGGACAATATAATGTAGGTGAGTATTTAATTCTTCTAGCGACACGTTTACCATTGACCACCTCACGTAAGAGTAACGAATTACCCCACGGCACAATGTTTGTGTAAAACCTCATAATATAACCTTCAATGTATTAATGTCTATTTTTTTTCTTCTGGCTTTATATTCTTACCAATATTATACTTAGTTTTCAACTCCCAATCTTTTTTATCTTTAAATGAAATAATTTTAATCTGACTTAATGGTGACATGTTTTGTTGTTCACCATTAGGAATAGTAACAAGACCCCAATCCTTTAGTAGATTAGCAATCCTATTTCTACGACCAATATCGTTTTCAGTTAAGTTAGTTTGTTTACCATCCAAAGCAAATAGTTCTTTAAAATGCACTATGTAATATTTACCTTGTTTGTGTAGGATATGACAACTTTGATATAAAATTTTCTCTTTTCTAGAGGCGACACCAATACGTGAAAGAGTTTCTCTGACTTTTAGAAAGTCATCTGGCTCTTTCAAGATCACTTCAAGCATATGCTCTTTTGACCAATTAATGTTTTCCATACTTACCACCCTTACTCAATTTCTTTTTTATTTCTATAATTTGTTCATCATTAAGTATTTCTAGAGCTGATTTTGCTTTCTCATTACTGTAACCAAAATACTCTTTTACATACTCTAAATTCTTTAATTTGCTTGCCTTCATAAAAGGTGCAAATCTTTTTCTTCTTCTGATACTATTTAGTAAAAAGTCATATTGAAGCTTATTGTCAATAAAGTGTTTTTGATTAAGTTCATTAACCAACGAAATCGTATCGCTAAAGGGCGCTAGACACTTATTAACAATATATGCTGGATATTTCTTCTCCCACATATGATCCTCAGAATCCATTAAGTTTGTTTTAGTAAAATTAATAGAGTTTAAATATTCTTTTAATTCATACATAATTAAGCCTTCTCAGTTTTAAATACTATGCAAGTTCTTAACATAAAACACTTTTTAGTTACTGGCATTGCTTGATGATGTAAGTTAGCAGTAAATCCTATTAGTCTATTTCCTTTGTAAGGTATTAAAGTTCCTTTATCTATATTAGAAAGATAATCACCTTGTTTAAGATTTCCGTCATATACAGTAGTTCCACCACCATAGTTTACATTCCATTTTAAATTAGGATAGTATATAAACGTTAACTCGCCATCATCTTGATGAATACTTGGTTCTACACCTGTCGTATGTGCGTTAAAATATGCTCTTACTATTTTAATCTTTGGTATGTCTTTCATATTACTAATTGTTTCCCACAAAGGTAATATAAAATCAAACTCATTTTTTCTTATCTCTTCTTCATCATGACCTGCCAAAGTATGCCAATGTCTATCTGGCTCATTCTTATTTGCTTTGTAATGCCAATGCCATGGAAAGTCTGTATTGTGTATTGAATCATCTATCAAATGTGCTAGATGTTCTTCTAGTATATTGTCTTTTATTATAATCATTTAAATTTCACCTGACTCATTATTTCTGTCATACATGCGAGCATATTAATTTCTTGATCTGCCACGAATGCTGACTTATATTGATAATCTGATAGTATGACAACTGCATGAGGTATCGTACTAGGATCTACATAGTTATATAGACTATCGTAAATAGTTCTATACACTCTACTAGGATCATTATCAAGGTTGTTTACAATCCATTTACGAACATGCGTAAATTCTTTTTTCTTTAAAAAGGTAATTAACTCTTTAATATTTTCACTTCCAATATTTAAGAGAATACCTGCGTCTATCTGACCAGTCGCCGAATACCTTTGTAATTCATTTATAACTCTACGCCAATCGGGAAAGTATGAATTAATTAATTCTGCAACTGCTTTAGATTCAAACTTGATATCCTCTTTACCTAAGATGTCTTTTATTCTTTCAAAAAATTGTTGTGCAAGTTTTACCCTGTCACCATTCTTAATTTGAAAATCAATTACTGAACACCTAGAATGTAAAGGTGGTATCAATCTGTTTTTGTAATTACAAGTTAAAATAAAACCACAGTTCTTATGAAACTCTTCCATAAATCCACGCAACGCAGGTTGAGTAGATTGTGGATTAAGATAATCTGCCTCGTCTAAGATAATATATTTTCTACCACCTTCTAAAGAAACAGTTGACGCAAAGTTTTTAATCTTAGTTCTTAATACATCAATACCAGATTCCTCTGATCCATTTATCATCATCCAAGTACTACCGATCTCTTCCACCATTGCTTTTGCAATAGTAGTCTTACCAGTTCCAGCACTACCAGTTAATATAATGTTAGGGATATGTTTATTAGAAACAAACTCAGTAAAAGTTTCTTTGAGTTTGCTAGGTAAAATACAATCTTTGACTTTACTGGGTCGGTACTTTTCAACCCACAAAAATGTTTCTGACATGATTAGGCCTCGTATGTTGACTCAGGCTCTAACGCAATCCAATACTCCACGTCATTTGTTTTAGATTTAAAATGACTTATATTTTTTGAAGAAACAGATACGTCATAGTTACCAGGTAATAGTTTTAAGTTTTCTACTTTATAATAAAACTCAAAAGACTTAGCACTATCTTTTGTAGATACTTCTATTGAGTAATCATTAGCAGTATCATTCTTTTTATCTGATACTGTCATTGTAGTCTTACCATCTTTTTTTCTTAGACACAAATCAGGTGCCTGTATTACAGACGCAGCTCTCTTCAATTGATTTAATACATCACTATTGATTTCAAAAGTTACATCTACAGACGGCATAGTTATCATCTTACTAGGACTTGTAACTACTGACGGGTCTGAATAAAAGTATTTAAGTTTTGTACCTTTACTAGTTTCTTCTTTGATTGTTAAAAATTGATCTTGAAAATCAATTACAGGTGTTTTAAATAAACTTGTACTAGACAAAAATTCATTTAAATCATATATGGCAAATTGTTGTGGAAACTTTTCCTCAACATTTACTCTTGCAACAATATTTTTCATTGCTGACATTGTAGTTATTGTACTACCTTCTTTCACCAATAAATTAGGATTTATTGTAGAAAAATTTTTTAATACATTAACCGTACTCTCATTAAGTTTCATTTTTCACTTCTCCATTATCTATATTATTTTCACTTGATAGTAACAAAACAATATAATGAATTGCCTTCAATAAATCTTTTCTGTTTCTACCATTCTTTTTACCATACCTTGCAAGATATTTTATTGCATTGGCCTGACAAAAATCTTTATCTATTCCAAGTTGCCTTAGCAAATCTTGGACTTGGATCTTTCCATTTTTACCTACACTATAATGTTCTTTGTAAGTTGATCCTATATATTCTTTTACTTCGTCTAAAATTTTTACTTCATCATATTTCATTAATAATACTTCAGGTTCCATTACCACTTCGCTCCCCATACTTTAAAATTTTTTAATCTCATAAAATTAGCATTTACATAAGAAGGCATAACTAATAATATACCTTTTTCTGCCTGAATAGTATCATAGATTTTAGGATATAAATCATGTCCATATCCAAAGTTATTATTAGATCCCCACGTTACATCAGCATTGCCTATGTCATCTAAGAACATAACAATTTTAACTTTATCGTCATTGTGATGTAAACTGTTACTGCCTGGATCATAATCAGATACTTTTGTTATCTGTATCTTTTTTTCTAAATCATATGCTTTTTTTAAATATGTTTTTGTAATTTTTTCTAGAACGGCATTTAACTCATCTGAGTCATTATCTAATTCTTTTATCTCTTCAACAATCTCGTTAGGAAATTCAACACGCATGATAGGACACATGGTTTGATTTCTCATTTCAATCTTCAAACCTTTGTTAGTTTCTTCTTGTTCTTTTTCTATGGATTGTTTTTGATCTATTATTTTTTTATCTATTTGTTCTGATTGTTTATTAAACTCTTCATCAGGTTTAAGGTTGTCACCTATTTTATCAAATGCTTTCATAATATAATCCTCATAATTTTATTCATCATATACTAAAAGGGGGCCGATTGTCAACCCCCTTTTATGCTTTTTGATATATTATTTAATGGAAATTTTTCTCAGTTTATCTTTCTCTGGTACTATTTTTTCCATTGACACTTTCAATAGACCGTCTTTTAGTTCGGCTGCTTTCACTTCAACATCCTCAGAAATTGTCCAAACCCTTTTAAACGATCTTTTTGAAATACCTTTATGTAAGATACTGTCGTCATCTGATTTAACGTTATCGTCTGATACGTCTTTCATCTTTACAGACTCGATAGTTAACTTACCACCTTCTACCGTCACGTTAATATCTTTTTTATTGAACCCTGCAAGAGCAACTTCTATATCATAGTTGTTCTTACCTGTCTTCACGATATTGTATGGTGGGTAGTTTGATGAATTAATCATCCTCATATCTGAATCAAAAAATGAATCAAAGTGTGTAAACACGTCATCAAATCCGATTGAGAATGGTTGTAATTGTTTGAATATGCTTAGTCTATTGGTCATTGTAACCTCCTTATTTTAAGCAAAGTTTAATTTGGATACCTCTAATGAGCGTATCACTTTTATTTATATGGGAATTAACCTCTAAAAAGTCAACCCCCATAAAAATTTTATTTTTAGATAGTAACATCCGTTTCTTCTTCTTCCTCAGACTTTTCGTCTTGTTCTATCTCAGTTTGTTGGTCTTGTTTTTGCAAGTCCTCAACTTTAACTCCAGCATCGATCTTAGTATAAAGATTTAAGAAAGACTCTTTAGTGTCATCATCAAATCTATTTACACATAACTCAACTGATTTCAATTTATCAGCAAAGATAGAATATGCTTTTGATATGTGGTCAAGTCTTCTAGTAGAAATGATCTCATCTACTCCACCATCATAAAAAGTTTTTCTAATAACTTCTGCCCAAGTACATAAGTTGTCAGCAAACTTGACATCTTTTTTACCATACTTGTCCATAGATCCAACAACGATCTTTTTTTCAACCGATTTGTTAGGGTATGGTTGTTCTATAGTAACGGCAAATCTTTCTAAAAACGCCTCGTTCAGAATATTAGTTCCGATAAATCTACCGTCTTCAGATCCTTTACCTTTGGTATTGGCAGTTGCGATAATGTTAAAACCAGGTTTTGGAGTTATCCATTTATTTACTTTTTTCAAGTAAACACCTTTTCCCTCTAAGACTGGTTGTAAACACATCAACTTATTAGATCCTAAATCGCACTCATCTAATAATAGAGTACATCCTTTAACCATTGCCTCTATGACAGGGCCAGGAACAAATTTAGTCTCACCGTTAACAAGTCTAAATCCACCAAGTAAATCATCTTCATCTGTTTCAATAGTGATGTTTACTCTGATTAATTCTTTTTTGTTTTCGGCATGTAATTGTTCAACCATTAATGTCTTACCATTACCAGATAGACCAGTAATAAAAATAGGGTAGAACATTCCACTCTGAACAACTTTTTTGATTGTTGAGTAATGACCCCAAGGTACAAATCCTTTAAATTTACTAGGGATCAAATTTTCATTTGTATCATGAGTAGCAAACAAATTAACTTTTGCAGAGTCAGTTGGTACAGATTTTGGTAACTCAACAGTTTCATTTGAAACTAATTTACCAACAGTAGCAACGTCTTCTGTCGGCAACTTGTATTGACCGTGACCGACTTTGTACTCAGGTTTCTTTAACCAAGACGGATTTTTAAATCCATTCTTAGTCGCAAATTTATTAATTTCAGATCTAGACAACACGGCACCTTGTCCGTATTTTTCAGAAATGTCCTTAATAAACTTTTCCTTATCGTTTATCAATTGTGTCATAATATATCCTCTCGTTCATCAATTGTTATTCTTAATAATAACACGATTCGGGTGTTATTAGCAAGGGTTAAAAAGGGTTGATTATCAACCATTCTAGGCGACCATTCCTATGAATTTGTTTAATAACTGTCTATTTACAGTTTTTGCATTCATTGATTTAATGAAAGCAGATTTAATACCTGATGTTTTTGCATTAGGTTTAATTACTAAATCCTCACTATCTTTTAATTTAGGTGTAGGCAATATATAATATTCATCATATCCTTGAGTCTTACATACCGCAACTTTATGTTTTCTTAATTCTTTTTGAATTGCAATAATTTTATCTTTATCTCTAAATTGTCTTACTTTAAATTTATGTTCAATAGTTCTTAATGATACTCTTCCATGTCTACCTGTTCCAGCAAGAAAGAAACCTGTAATAGTAATATTAGGTTTAATCATTTTAATAAACTTTAATAAGTTTTCAGTTGGTTCACCTCTCCAATTGTAATCATATTTCATAGTCTTACCAGATTTTTTATCTGTAATAATAGTTTGAGAATCATATCCACCACCATCATCAAATTTCCAACCTTCACTAGATAATGTAAACTTGTTATTCGCACCATGACTATCACCGTCAGATAAAATAATCACATTAGTTTTTTGTACTTTGTTTTTAGAATTAAAGTTATCTATAATAGTTGGCATGGTTAATATTGCATGATCTAAAGGTGTTCCACCAAGATTGTATCTACTAGGAATACTTAAACAATCACCTGCAATATAATCGTCATCATATCTTCCACCCCAATAATAACCAAATCCTAATAAATATTTCATCATAGTTTGAGTCTGTTCTTTGTTCATATCAGAATTAAAAAACTCTAACAATCTTAACCCGTCCAAATTAATTTCGTTATGAACGGGTTTTTGTATTATAGGAGCATTTTGTTCTTTATGATTAAATCTAAACATTGATCTTCTCTCACCCATAGAGTCATATTGATAGTGATCTGAAAATGCAAGCACTTGATATGGTATTTTAGTTCTTTGACAAAACCAAATTAAATTATATAATTGTTTTAAAGTTTCTCTCATGTTATACGCCATACTACCAGACCAATCTAAGTACATAATAAATCCATGATTAGTCGCTCCAGGTATAGTAGTCATTTTAGCAAATAAGTCATCATTGTATTTGTATGTGTGTACTTTACTCATATCTAACATACCTGTTTTTGAAGACCATGCACGTTTATATTGATCGGCACTTTTTTTCATTTCAAACTCTTTAACCATATATGAAACTACTTTTTTATTCTCATTGTATAAATCAATAATATGTTTATCCATGTATTTTTTCCAAGTCTTCTCACCGTCAGTTATTTCTTTACCATCTTGATTCCAATATTCATGAGTCCAATCTTTTAATACTTTTTTCCAATTTACAACTAATTCTTTTAAATTAATTTTAGAAGGTAACTCAACATAATTATTATCTTTAGCATTCTCATTAATTAATTTGTTTATTCCTCTTTTGATTTCTTCTAAAGGATTATCTTCATCATTAGAAAATCTATCAGTAGCAGATTTTAGATCTGTCAATCCTTTATCTTGTCCACCCTCAGACATACTTTCGGCATTAGTAGAATTTTTTTCTTCTGTATCGTCTTTATCATCTTCATCTTTACTGTCATCAGGTTTCTTAGTTTCGTTCTCTGTATCTTCATCTGTATTATCATCTTGATATTCAGAATCTTCTGAATCAACATTATTATCTTTTCCATTATCTTTTGTAGATACTTTTGATAAGTTTTCTTGATCTTCTTTTTTCTTTTTATCTTTATGATAACCTGCAATCAATACGGCAAGATCTAATACATCTTGAGGTGTTTTACATTTGTCAACCATGTCGGCAAGTTTTTTCTCTTCACTTGTAAATCCAACATCTAGACCAGTTTTAAAATAAATATTAATTTTATCAATAATGTTTTCTTTAGATAAATCTTTGTTTTTAATTCCAAAGAAATTGTCTTTTAATAATTCTTGATAACCTTTTTTAAAATTAGATACAGACCCAGGGTATTTTTTCTGTATCATTTTTTCAATTCTTGCGTCTTCAATAACGTTAACAACGGATTTGTCAATTCCATGTTTTTTAATTTTGTCTAACATATCTAAAGGAGTCCAAAGAGCATGTCCTACTTCATGACATACAAACATATCATAAACGTCATTAGATAATTCTTTTTTAAATATAGGGAGAGTTAATTCTCTAGTTGCAACGTTGAACGAAGCAGTTTTAGTTTTTCTATGTACTACGTGGATATTCTCAGTAGCAAGTAATTTTGATATTGTAGATTTTTTGTTTTGATCTACTTTTCTTTTAGTCACCTCAATCATCATATAGTCTTATAATGACAGGTTGCCGTTTAATTGTCAAGGCAATAAAAAGCCCTTATAAATCAAGGGTTTTTGACACAACCTCTGCGATAAATCTCTGACATTCTTCATTTGGATGGGCGTCTATGTCATTGATTCTATACCCTGTTCGCCCATATTTTCTAGTAATTATATCAAGTATTGTGTGTCCACCAATTCTGTCAAATATAGGAAACCCAATAAACTTACTATCATCTAATATTGTTGTTATAGGATTGTTCATTAATAATAGAGTTCTAGTCTTTTTCTGATGTTCTTGGTTTGTTCTTTTTTCCTCTTTTGTCTGATCGTATTTAATTATTGAATCATGATAGTTATCATATAGTTCTTTTTTTCGCCACCACGGAAATGGACTTAACATTTGCATTTGTCTATAATCTATATTTAAATATTCGCATAATGATTGAAAGTGAAACATAGTTTGTAATTGTTCACTTATTATATCTTTGTCTCTAGGATATTTTGCTTGTATTCCACTATAAATTTTATCTACGTTTTCCTCGTGGTGTGGAAAAAATCTTGTTTCTAGTTTTTTCTCTTCTAGTATTTTATCTCTCTCATCACTTATATGTGGTACAATAGTTCTCCATGCAGAATCAGTAAAAGGTGTATTGTCTGATAATATATCTTGTCTAGTCCACTCTGACCAAGCCACTATGACATATGCTATATCTTTTGGCTCATGTTTTACTATCTCATTAGTTACATCTGAAAATATCTTTTTGTTTCCAGCACCACATCTTGCAGTATTGATAATTTCATAATTAGTAATCTCGCCTAATATCTCAGGCCACATTTTAAAATCCATAGGATTTGGTACTGCTCTTTTAGGCATATTCTTATCTGTAAATGAACATCCACCAACTATAATCTTTTTCATTAATCTTGTTTACCTTCCTTTGGGTATAACCACCAACCTGTAGATATATATTTACTACCAGAGTGTACAGGGTTTCCTCTATGAGCCCAAGCAAAAGATGCTGGGAATATACACATCATACCTTTTTTAGGTTGTACTCTTATCTTGTCATATAGAAACTCGGTCTCACCTTCGTTATCCTCTATATCATTTAAATATATTGTCCATGCTAAACACCTTCTAATATTTTTATAGTGTGATACCTCTGCATGAAAATTATGAAATCCACCTCCACGTGGGTCTGTTCTTTGTACTTTAGTTTCTTCTGAGATTAGTTTTCTTTGTCCTCTATAAACTAAAGGAAAGTCTTTTAGATAACTATTTAAAGTTTGTCTTTTTATTGTTTCTATTTTATCATACAGTTCTTTATCGTCAACTGAGTCTACCCATTTCTGAATATCTTTTCTTGTATCTCTATCTGCCTTTATTGTTTTTGAGTCTGCTGATTCAAACCAATTAATTATCTCATCACACAATTGACTTGACGCTGCGTTTGGATATACTTTACAAAATTCAATTAATCTCACGACAACTACCTTCTCTATATGTATCTAACGTTAAACAATGTAAACCACTATCCCAAAATCTCTTATGTCTAAATTTTGTGTAAATGGGATTAACTCCTACAGACTTTAATTTATCATGTATTTCTTTTTGATAGTTTAATGTTAGTATATTTTTTTCATCTAGACTTAGCATGTTTACCTCAAAAAATGTTTCATCTTGCATACCAACCCAATCATATAACCACTTATCAACAAACTTAACAAACTCACTATCTTTCATTTTGTTTTCTATATGCCATTTAAGTCTTTTCTCTTTCTTCTCTCTTCTTTCAGGTGTTCCACTAGGAATTGAGGTATCTCTGTAACCTATCGGATCTTCAACAATTAAACAATCCCAACCAGGAAAGGTTTTACTAAAAAAGTCTTTTTTCATCCACGGCGATCCTATAATTAAACCAGGTTTTACTAAACACATACTACCATCATTGTGTCCACCTATTGCAACTGTATTTTTTTTGTGTTTGTGATTTGGTTTTATTTTACTATACCATTCATAGAAACCTATTCTATCGCATTCATCAACAATAAGTCTATCACCAACTCTTGTTAAAGCCATCGCCGCATACTGCCAAGTTTGCCATACATACTTACTAAAATCTTTTGGATGTCTTTCTTTGTTTGCTTTAAAATATTTTGGATCATCCCAAGATGGTTCCCAAGTCTTAGGTGCGCCTATATCAAATTGACCTTCTAACGTAACTTGAAATGGTCCAAGTTTATTTGGATCAAACTGTTTACATAATTCTATATTAACATTATCAAAGAAACTTAAAGGATGAATATCTTCATCACTAGAAGATGTACCCCATGTGCAAAATATTTCATCACCTAGAGTTATATAATTATCTCTAGGATTAATCATAGGTTTAGGTAATGACCCATTTGGATTATGATGACGCCACTCTTCAAAAGAATTATATTTTAATAACTGACCATCTTGCGTCCATGCAGAAGCCGTTTGTATAACTTCAACCCCATGTTCTACAAGTGTTTTAATTATATTATCTAAATCTTCTTTTGTCTCACGTAAAACTTTTTGAATACTTTCTCTGATACTATCATCTTTTAAATCATCAAAGAAACTAGGGTCGTAAACGTTTCCTATTACAACTTGTTTCAATGGATCAAAATGAGTCCAACTATTAGGTTTTTCGTATTTCATTATATAAGTATTCTGCCCAATCTTCATGTGCTTTTTCTGTAGGATGAAAATCTTTTGTCATTCTACTTTTATCTTCTTGTAAAAAATGCCACATACTATATCCACCTAACTCTTTAAAAAATGGCCATCCAATAATTTTTTCGTAATCTATTTTATCTTGGATTGTTTTTAAAAAAAAGTTTTTATAATATTTCTCTTCTCTTGGCGATGGTGCCAATGTACTAAACATTCTATAGTTAATATTATGTTTTTCTAAAAATGATTGCATTAACATTATATCTACAAAATATCTATTCATGTGTCTTATTGGATTAGGATCTTGACCTGTTATATCTGCTTGAAATAATTTTTGTCTTGCCATATCTGTCAATCCAATAACAACTAAACCATGTGTATCAATTCTTGGTATGCCGTCAACTGTTTTACCTAACATAGTTTCAACTGTTTCCATAAAAATAGAATTGTTTGAATAACCAGACCATCCAAAGTTTACAACTTCTAAATCTAATTTCTTTCCTAAGTATTCAGGCCAACATAATTGTTTGTTATTGTAATTTGTAAAACTACAACCAAACGCATATAGTCTAGAAGACTTTGACATTGTATTTCCTTTCAAATTCTATGGCGTCTTCCCATGTATTTACAATTGGTTTACCTTTTATATTTAAACTTGTATTTAATAACATAGGACAACCTGTTTGACTATAAAACTCTTCTAGTATATCTCTTAATATAGATACACATCCTATCTCAACTGTTTGCACTCTTGAAGTTCCGTCAACATGTATAACTGATTTATAGTCATGCATAGCCTTAGATGTAAATTGCATGTATCTATTTTTACGACCTTCAAAATATTCATCAGCAAACTCTTCTAGTATCGCAGGTGCAAAAGGTCTAAATTTTTCTCTACGTTTTATTTCATTAACAGTATCTTTAATATCTAATCTAGGATCAGCAAGTAGAGATCTATTACCTAATGCTCTTGGGCCAAACTCTGCTCTACCATTTGCAATTCCACAATAACCATGTTGTAATATATGATGTACAACTTCTTTTGGATTTACTTCTTGTTTTATATCATAACCTAAGTATGGATGTTGCCATTTTAATTTTTTCTTTTCAATCAATGCAGCTGCACCTAAACTAGATCCAGCATCGCCAGGACTTGGCATGATCCAAATATTAAATCTCTCTGGTATCTTACTATTTGCCACGCAGTTCAAAGCACATCCACCCATAAGAACAAGATTACTATATTCACAATATCTTAATAGTTCTAATAGTTTTGTTTCATATAAATTTTGTGCAGACGCAGCCAAATCATAAGGGTGCATGTGTGGTAATAGTTCATTTAATCCTCTATGATTATTTTGATATAACAAATATTCTAAATCATGTTTTGTAGGATCTCCATATGCAGCCATTCCCATAGTAATATATTCCTCTTCATTAGGTTTAAAACCTACTCTCTCTGTAATCGCAGAATAAAATAATCCTAATGAATATGGATACTTCCATGATTTAATTTTTTTCATTTTGTTATCTTTACATTTCCATATTGATACTGTATCCCACTCACCAATTGAATCTATAACAATAACATTACACTCATTAAAAGGTGATGTATAATAACCTGCGGCCGCATGTGTTTCGTGATGTCTGAATACATGTGAATACTTTCTATTGTATTGTAACTTTGGTTGTCCACTCCACCAGTTTCTAGTATTCTTCCAAAAATAGTTTTCATAGAAAGCAACGTTGTCATACCAAGTATCTTTTGTGGCATAAAAATCCCAATAGTCTATATGAACATCCCATTGTTTTTTGTGTATCCACCTATCGTTCTTTTTCTTAGAGTATCTTTCACTATGACTTGCATAGACAATATCTTGTCCTCTAATTACTGACATTGCGGCGTCATGAAATCCCTCTGATATTCCTACACTAATCATCTTTTTCCTTACAAATATGTTGGCACTCGTCTGGTGCTCGTTCTGCGTCTTTAAAACTATTTGGTAAATCTTTTGTAAACCAATCTTTGTTTAATATATTTTTTAATGTATCATTCTTTAAATTATATTTGTGTTTCTCTTTATGATAAAGTTTTAATACTTCGTGATCGTTTTCTTGTCTTGCCAAAGGATTACCTTTTATCTCATAGTGTTGATTACACAAATAACAACAAGGCCAGACTTGACCATCTGGGTTTACCACAGTTGAAGTCGTACCATTCATAAATTTACATACTATCTTGCTCATTTGCTTTTACTAGTTCTTCGTAAACTCCTTGTTCGTTTATGAAACCAAACTTGGTTCCACCAAAATAAAATCTATTTGAATTACAAAACTCATGATTTTCTGATCCATTATCTTTCGCAAGTTTTGATATATCTTTTTTATAATCTTGATTATGTTTAAATATAATAGATTGTGATAATGCAGTTGCAGGTGTTTGAGATAATGTATTCATATTCTTTAATACCTTTTCTAGTGAAGCACCTCTTCTATACTTTTGGTGCATTTCTTCTGTGGTGCCATCAATATCAAATACGATAGAAAGTCTTGTACCACATCTGACACCCAATCTCCAATAAAAATCTTCGTCTCTAATACTACCATTTGTAGTAATTAATATTTTTGCTTTTGAGTTATCCATGATATAGTGACATATTTTTTCTATGTCTTTCGCCATCATTGGATCACCCCAGGTTCCACAAAAACTATATTCTTCTATATCATCCAAAGATTCTTTTGGAAACATTTTTGTAAAATCTTCTAGTGACCAAGATGTCATAGGCAACCAATCCATAGCTCCTAAACCATTTGGATTTGTTCTATGACATTGTGGGCACCTTGCATTACAATAATTTGTAATTGCAATATCAACGGTCTTAGATAGAGAAAAAAATTTATTCTTTATCATTATCCCTATAGTCCTCGTATATAAAACTAATAGGTTCCTCTTCTTTATCCTTTACAAAGAATGATTTAATTCTACTTAAATAAAACCTAAAGTATAACATAAACATTTTAAATTTTCTTTTCATTACATTATCCTACTAAAGTTTTGCACTTTTTCAAAGCGAATACTATTTCTAAATTTATCAGCAAGTTGATCTCCTTTGTGTGATATAACAAAAGTATTTTCGCCTTCTAGTGTATTTAATATCCTTAAAAACTCTTCCGTTCCTGTACCATCTAAACTAGAATCAAATATCTCATCTAATATTAATAAGTTTGTATTAGTACTGTTTTTCATTTTTGCAACTGCTCTCCAAGTAAATAATATTGCTAAGTCTATTCTCATCTTTTCACCTTCACTAAAAGAAGCATAATTAAATGTATCTCTAAATCTTGATTTAATTGTTTCAGTAAAGTTTTCATCTAAATGAAAGTTAACGTAAAAATCCATACTCATTAAATACTTGTTTATTAATTGATTCATAATAGGTAAGTATTGTTTAATTATCTTAGTCTTAATACCTGTATCATTTAATATTTCTCTTGCCGTATTTACATAAGTCATTTCTTCTTTTACTTTTAGTCTTGTTGCCTCAACACCTTTACATTCATCTTTCATTTTTCTAAGATTGAGTTCATCTTTCTCAGATACTTTACCATCTTTAAATTTTTGTATGTCTGCTTTTAATTTTGCATTATATTTTTCTAGTTCTACAATAGATGAAAGTAATCCTGCTCTTGACGCCTCTGCACCTCTAATAACTTGCATTGCATTATCTATTTCTTTAACTTGTTTTTTAACTTCATCTAATTCTACTTTTAATTTTTTAGATCCCTCTGCTATTTCAGTTACTTTAGTTTGTCTTTCTTTAACCATTTCATCTTTGTGATCTGATTGTATATCTTGTAAACATGTTGGACAGTTTTGATTTTCTGCAAAGAACACTAACTCTTTTGTTAACTGTTTGTGTTTTTCTGTAAGTGTTGATTTGATGTCTCTTAATTTTTTTAGTTTCTCATCATAGATTGCTTCATCTTTAATTTTAGATTTTAAATCTTCTATTTGTTTTTCTAATATATCATTCTCATCTTTTCTTTCACTTAGTATATCTTCATTTTCAGATAAAGTTTTTTCTTTGTCTTTTACAATCTCATCTTTATCTTCTTTTATATCATTAATAAAGTTTTCTTGTAATGCAATTTTTTCAACTGCCATATTAAACTGATAGTCTAAATCTTTTACTTCATCTGTTAAATCTTTTAGTTTTGTTTTAAGTATTAAGTTCATTAAAGAAAATATTTTAATATCTAATATCTCTTCAACAATCTCTCTTCTATGAATTGCTTTTAATTGCATGAAAGGAGTAAACGAAGCATTTCCTAAAATAACAACCTGTGTGAATGATCTATAATTTAATTTTAATACTTGTTGTTCTAAATATTTTTGATAGTCTCTAGAGTTTGCCTCTTGATTAATCATAACATCATCACAATAAATTTCAAACTTATTAGGTTTAATACCTCTAACAATTTTCCATTCTTTAGTTCCAACTCTAAACTCTATCTCTACCACGCAATCTGTATTGTTAACTGTATTAACTAGTTGCGATTTAGATATTACTCTAAATGGTTTTCCAAACAAGGCAAAACATAATGCGTCAAGGATAGTAGATTTACCACTACCATTCTCACCAACAATCAATGTAGATTTTTGTCTATCTAATTGTATGTCAGTAAAATTATTACCTGTACTTAGAAAGTTTTTCCAACGAATATTTTTGAAGTAAATCATAATTTATATTCAAAGTTTTGTGTTGTAGGATTGTGTCCTAAAAGTTTTGCACCATTACGTATATGATAATGTGTTGCCATAGGAGTTAGTGGTGATAATGTAACTATTCTTTTATATCCTTTTGACTTTGCAAATTTCAAGGCCTCTTCCATAATCTTTTTACCTGCACCTCTTTTTCTAGACCAAACTGTGTATGCTATAATTGTATCAGAATCTTTTTCATAGTAAGATACCTTACTCATCAAATCTAATTCTCTAACTGTATGGGGTACATCTTTTGTAAATGCAAGACACATAATACCTTCAATTTTATTATCATACTTTAGTCCATAAATTTTACGACCGTAAGAAGTTCTAAACTCTAAGTCTAGTTCAGGTCTTACTGGGTCCTCTGAACAATCTATTTCTTTTAATTCTACAAACTCTGATTTTTTTATCCACGTAAACCAATCAATAAATTTAGATTTCAAGGTCTTGGGCTTCATTATATAATCCTCGCATAGTATTTTTCAATCTATCTTTGTCTAGATCAATTTCTAGTTCATCAATGTATTTGTCTAATAATGTTGTAGTATCTTCAGCATATTTTACAATATCATCTGATACATTATCAGCACCTGCGTCTGTAAAGTTCTCTACAATTTTAACTTCATGTGCGTTTGCTTTTAACAATCTTTCCATGAACATATCAAACTTATACAGATCTTTTTTATTTACAACAATAACCTTGACGTATTTTTTTAAATATTTTTTTACGTCATGTTTATCATAATCTTCTTGACTATCATCATAATAAATTTTTTCATGTAATCTAAATGGATTAACTATTCTTTCTAACTCTAAAGTTTCTGTATCAAAAATATGAAAACCTTTTTTGTCATTATAGTCATTCCAATATATCTCATAAGGATTACCTAAGTAATATATTTGTCCGTCATCACTCTTATGGTGAAAGTGACCAGAGAATACTGTATGAAACTTTTTAAATAATTCTTTATCGTAACCATGATCGTTTATCTGTCCTTTGTGCATTTGAAAACCTTTTATTTCTAAATGCCCCATACAAACTTTTGCTTTTGTTTCATCAATCATACCCATAGAGTAAATATAATTTTGTTGATTAATCCATGGCATAAACAAAATATCTAATCCACCTATATTAACTTCCGTTGCGTCTGCATATAAATGAAACTTATTACTTGTTTGTCCAATTAATTCTTGTAGTGAGTTTACATCATTTGTATTTTTAAAATAGATATCATGATTACCAACCAAACAATGAAAGTCAACTTTTAAATGTTTTAAAGGTAATATAAATCTTTCTCTAAAATCTTTTGCAGTTTTATATGACACATATTTTCTACGATCCATTAGGTCACCTAAATGTAAAACTGTTTTTATATTATGTGTTTGCAAATATGGAAAGAATACACCTTCATAAAATTGATAAAAGTATTCGTTAAAATTATCATTATCGTTTCTTGCACCAAAGTGTGTATCTGTTATTATTGCTACTTTCATTCTTTATCCTCATTCATAAAAACTTCTAAACCCTCATTTGCATGATCTTTAACTTTCTCTTTTGTTTTTATTACGGGTTCATCTGGTAACATAATCGTTGGATCAAAACCTTGAATACTATATGCGGTTGTATCACCTGGTAATTGTGTGTGTGTCATGTATGCTGATTTTTCTATGATTTTATGTTTGATATGCGTTTGTTTCTTTTCTTTTTGTATTCTTCTAATAAACGCATAATAAATTATTTGTGTGAAGTATGCAAAAGGATTATTAGACTTTGCTGGATCAAAGTTATAAAGATATTGTAAACAGTTCTCTATACCATCAGATACCATTTCTTCTTTGTAAGTATAGTTTACAAAATTAGGTCTATAAGATAATCCGTTTGCGATTTTAAGAAAACACTCACCTATATAAGAAGGTACAGGTGGTTTAGGATCACCACATTCTTCAGCATCTACACACTCCGCTTTAAACTTTTTCATTTCCTCAAAAAGTTTTTTATTATCTACGTAATGTTCTTTTTTTAATTCTTTTTTAGCCATTGATATAGTGTGTCACTCTAACATAATATACTAGATGTTGTCAAGGTTTAATTGAGTTTTTTGGGATCTCTAGGTAGATCAAAGTCGTCAAGGTCAGCAAGTTGATCTAATATCTCATTCATCTTTTCTTTGCTTACTCTTCTATTAAATCTTTCGTGTTTCTCTTTTATTTCCCATTCTCTTTGAGATAAAGCTTTCTCATGTTGTAAAAATACACTTAATTGTCTTTTGTAAAACGTAATTAAACCCTTTGACGCAGGTGTAACCGTAAGTATATTTTGTTTATTGATTCGTACAGAATTGTCATCTGAATATGGATGTAACCACGCAGTCAAAGTTAAAGTCTCAACAAGACCTCTATCTGACATTGCTGGATATGTTTGCATTTTCATTGGATTGATAACTGTAGTGTAATCTGCCTTTGGATTAGGTTTTAAATCACACACTAAATCATCACCATTTGTAAGTTTTATGTAGTACATGGTTCTCCTATATAACCCAGTTTAAACGAATTTAGCGAGACGCTGACAGGTGTTATTAACATTATCATATGTTGACCCTATCTATGACATAATCAAACTGCTCTTCATTATAGATATTTATTCTATCTTGAAAATGCAAGAGGGTAAAGTTCTTTTTATTTTTATATGATATGTCATCAGCAATGTCGTATAGTTTAACTGCGTTCTTTTGTTCGGTACGTCTTAGTCCACGTCCTATTGATTGTAATACTTTTATTCTAGACTTGTAAGGTGACGCAAATATAACATTGTGTAAATTACGAATATTAATACCTGTGGAAAAAACTCCATAAGACGCAAGTATAATAATGTTATCTTTTTTTTCAGCAATACTTCTAATTTGTTCTCTATCATCTGTTCCTACTCCACCATGTACAAAATAAACTTCTTTATCAAGATCTTTAAATAGTTCTTTTAAAACTTCACCGTGTTTTTCCACACGTTGATAGAGACACAATACATTTCCTTTTACATTCTTGCAAAGGTCTCTAATAAATTTATTTCTTTTGTTATGGGATATTAAATATTGAATTTCTTCTTGATAATTAAAATCTTTACATTGTTTACTTATCTTCTCATCATGTCTTAATAATAAACAATTGATTGACAATTTGGCAATCGTGTCTTTATCCATTAGTTCTTTTGTGGATGTTACGTTTTCTGCAGCTCCAAACAATCCCTCTAATACTAATCTGTTTGTTTGTGTTCCGTCTAAAGTTCCTGTAAATCCAAATCTATATGGACAGTCTTCTAGTTTTTCCATAATCATAGTTAAAGATTTTGCTTTAAATAAATGTGCTTCGTCACCAAAGATAACTTTGTAAGGTTTGAAAAACTTCTTTGGCATTTTGTATAATGATTGCCATGTAGATATAACAACAGGTTTATGTGTTTCTTTATCATGACCAGAATAGATTTTGTGTATATGTTTCTGACTCCAACCATATGATACAAAGTCCGTTGCCATTTGTTCTACTAGTGATGTTGTTGGAACAATAATTAAAGTTTTCTTTTTCATTAGATTATAAAATCTAACTAATACATAAATGATATAAGACTTACCACTTGCAGTTGGCGATACAAATAAACCTCTTTGTTTTGCCAATGCACTCATGATACATTGTAATTGATAGTCTCTACATTCTAAAGGAATATTAAGTGAGTTAATAAATCCTACAACATTCTTTTCTGTTACATTAGGATTATGTTTTAGATTATCATCAATAGTATATGTAATACCATTTAGACTTAACCACTCTTTGATATATGGAAGTAAACCTACATAGATTGAATTGTTACGTAAGTTAAATAATCTTATCTTACCATCCCACATTCTATTTCTAACAGTAGGCATAAACTTTGCCCCTGGTACTTCAAACGTAAAATAAGTTGATAATTCTTTTGCTACAGATGGTTCACAATAAACGTATAGATGAACATCATTTATTTTTTTTATCCACACAATATCTGACATGATTAAACATTATCCCATTAATCCTGCTTCAAATTTTTGTGCCTCTAAACAATTTTTAATATCCCATCCACGAGCAGAAATAGACTTCAAAGTTTTTTCTATAAAGTCAACGCATTCCTCTAGATATACAATCTTATTTTTCTTTTCAATTATTTCGGGGTCAGACTCAATGTAAATTGAAAGATCTGTTTTTAATACTTTTAAATCAAATGGTTTTGTTGCATATACTTTGGCGTCAGCTTTTCCACCATAGTATTCCCACTTCTCACGATATAAGATTGTGTATTCCCCCTTTGCCTTCGCAACTAGGAAGGCAAAGTTGGTTTTATAATCTAAAAATTTTGCGTATAGTTCTTGACCCCTTAATGCTTCAGTATCTAAATGATCTTTATTAATGGGGAGTTCTTTATATACGATTTTTTTTAATTCTTCTAAAGTCATAATGTAAAGCTATCAAATAACCTTTGAAATGTCAAGGGTTATTTTCGTCTAGACTTTTTCTTTTTCCTAGGCCTAACTATCTCATCATAGTTTTGCCATGCGAAAAGCCAATCAACGAAACGTTGCCATGCCTTTTTCATATCTCTCTCCTATGAAAATTTATTGATTGTATAATATTTATATTGAAACTCGGCTTGAGCCTTTAGATAATCTACAGTAGTTTGTTCTTGCGAAAAGTCTAATGAAGATAATGATACAGGGTAAAGATCTTGAAATTTAACCTCTGCAATTGGATTGTTTTTATTTGTAAGTAATGTTAATGTTGCGTCTGAGAACATACCTTTTGTTGGAGTTGGTCTAGATGTTTCACCTATATCTGTAGTTTTTCCTAAAGTTGATTCTGGTGTTACTGCTGTGTTTGCTCTAAAATTAGAAAACTGTTGATTTGATTGTGGAAATCCTATTCCAATTAACCAATTGTGTATCTCTATGTAATTATCAAACGTTTCATTTACTAAAAAACTTAATGATAGATTTTCAAAAGTTAATTCATCACCCATTGTTGGAATTTGTTTTAAAGGTGTAGGGATAACAGTCTCACCTAGATTGATACCAGGTAATGTAAGACTAGTAATAAAAAACTCTACTTCAGGCAACTGATTTACAGTTAATTGAAACTGCGTTGGTGACGCATAGTCTATATTAGATGGTTGACCTCTGATTGCCATAGTATTATTTAGTATCTAGTTCTTGCCATTCTTTGTCAGAAGCTTCTTGGATTTTCTCTTGATCGTCTTTGGATAGTTTTTTAAACTCTTCTATTTTTGTACTAAACTTATCCCAAATACTCTCATTCAAACCTTTAAACTTGTATCTGACTTCAGAGCAAGATGTTAATAGTAATATTAGTAATGTAAAAAGTATTGTTTTCATAGTATTATTTATTCCTAAAAAAAAGGGGGCCGAAGCCCCCTTTAAGATATTTGATCGTAACTAGGATTACATTAAGTTTGTAACTTTAACTCTTCTGTAATATTTGTTGCTGTTTGCAGAAATAGTGATTGCACCATTTGAACCTGCTCCAACTGTTCCTGTGTGGAATGGGTTAGCAGCAATACCGTATCTAGTTTTGAAACCAATTTTCGGTTGGAAAGAATTTTCTCCAACTGCTCTTACCATTTGTAGAGGTACATATGGGCAATAGAACATACCAGCATCGTAAGGTGATGTTCCTTTGTAACCACATACGTAGTATTGTGACGCTGCAACGTTAGCTGCATATGGGTCAACATATACTTTGTATCTACCGTTAAGAACACCAGCAAAAGTTGTTGATGTGTCGTCAACGTTTAGGTTTGTTGAAAGAGCAGGAGTGTAATCTAAAACTCCAGCCATTTGAAGAGCGGAAGCAACGTCAGCAGATGTTATGATGATGTTACCTTTTCCTCTTCTGGTTTGTTGTCCGATTGCGTTAGCATCTCTCTCAATCGCAAATAATAGTCCTTTGAATTTCTCAACTGACCATCTTCCGTTTGAGTCTGTGTCTAAGTCAAAGATACCTGCAGTAGTTGTATTTACTTGTGCGCCTTTTACAGCAGAGTTGTAAATATTTCTTACTACTTCTCTGTTGATCTCTGTTAAGATCTCAGCAGAAAGTATGTTTGCAAGTTCTGTCTCAGCATCTAGACCATGAATTGCTTTAAGGTCTTGTGCTAATTCCATTGTGTATTCTGCTTTAAGAGCTCTTGATACAGCAGTTACAGTATGTTTTTCAATACTGAATGCCATTTCAGCAAACTCGTCAGTACCGTCACCTAAAGTTTCAGCCTGAGCAGTTGTCATACCAGTTACAGTTGAGTAAGTACCAGCAGAAGGCGAGTCGTTAAGTACCGCAGGGTTAGTTCCTGATTGGTCTCCGCCACCTGTGTCTCCAGCTGCGTCTTGGTTAGACAAGAATGGAATTTGTTCGTCAACTAGTGCCTCTGCGCCATCGCCTGAAGCAGCTCTTGCTCTCATTGCGAATATTAAGCCAGTTGGACCAGTCATTGGTTGAACACCACAGATGTCATATGCTATAAGATTTGGCATACTTCTTCTAACTAAAGAAATTAGGATTGGGTCCCAATTGTCAATGTTAGCACCTGTTGCGTTTGTTGGTGCAGCTTCACCTAAGAAGCTTCTGTCTTCTCTTAGAGATTTCTCTTGGTTTTCTAAGATTAAAGTAGTAACAGCTCGTCTGTATGCATCCTCAATTTTTGGTAATTCAGGGTGCTCTAGGACTGGCTGCCACTTTTCTTGTAGATGTTGTGTTTGAAACATTGTGTTTCTCCTTTATCTATATTTATTAATTGCCGTGTCTTACAGCAGTTTTTCCAATAGCGGTTGTATACCTATCCATTGGGGAACCCTCTGTAATGTCCTGTACAGCGGTGCCAGTTTCTACTTCATCATTAACGTTTGAAGTCTTTTCAGTTTTGTTTCTAGGAAAGTAAGACTCTTTGATTGTGTTAAGCTTTTCAGCATAACCTTCTTCGTTTGAGTACTCAACATCCTGAGCCAAAGTATTAAACTTCTCAATTTCTGTTTCAGTCAAATCAGAAGTAACTTCTGTTTTAACTTTCTCTTTTATTAAAGAAGCATTAGATTGTTTCTGCTCAACAACTTGTTGAATAGTTTCCTCTAATTTTTTCTCTAACGTAGAGATTTTATCTGCCTGAGCTTCAAGAACATTGTACTTGTCGTTAGGCACATCTATGTAATGATCTTCAAATAAGTTTTTCAGACCACTAATAAAGTCTTCAGCGATCTCACCCTTTAATCCTCTTTCAAGAGCAAGTTCGTTCTCTTTCATCCACTCTTCAACAACATAGTTTAAGTAGTTGTCAACTTTTTCGGATAAAGATTTTCTGTTTTCTGCTTGTGCTTCAATCAACTCGTCTTTGTACTCGTCTTCAAGTCTCTTGATCTCAGTTCTGATTTTAGATTTTACAGCAGTTTCAAAAATTGTAGCTGCTTTGTTTTTAAACTCATCAGAAAGATTTGAGTCATTTGATAAAAGAGCATCTACGTGTTCTTTTACGTCAACTGATTTTAGTCTTTCTTCTGTTTTAGCATCTTTTTCAGCTTCAACTGTCTCTGCTTTTTTTGACATCTTGTTCATCATTTCTTTCATCTTCATAGCATTCATTTTCTTCATGCCATTAGCCATCTCTTGATACATTTCGTCTTTTGTTTTGTTCATAGAGGCTCTCATGTAAGAAGCATATAACTCTTGCATTTCGTCTTTTTTCATAGACTTCATTGCCTTCATCATTTGTCCTTGCATTTCTTCAATGTCAACTTTTTCTTCTACTTCTTCTTTTGCTACTTCTTCAGACGAATCTTCTTTTTTCATTTTGTCTTTCATCATCATTTCTTTTTTCTCTTTGTCTTTCATCATCATTTCTGATTTTTCGTCTTTCTTCTCTTCTTCTTCTTTAAGTTTTGGAGTAGCATCTGGTTTACCTTCACCTTTTTGTGCAGGGTCACCAGTAATTTCTTTTGCTTTCGCAACGACTTTCTTCACAGGGGCTTCACCTTGTTTTCCGTCCACTACAGGAGCACCTGTATCTTGAACTTCATCGCCGCCCTCAGCTCCGTCAACCTTTGCTTTGTCCATTGGTTCAGCTTTCATGCTGCCTTGTTTAGGAGCGTCTGCACCCTTGGCTTCCTCTAGTTCAGCCAAAACTTCCGCTTCTAATTCCTCAATGGTTTTGTCTAATTCATTAGCCATGGGGATCTCTCCTTAAATTGTTAAATTTAATTATAATTATATTTATATAACTTTATTTATAAAACACGTGATTTACAGGGGTAAATCATCCGCTTGATAAACAAAAGTCCTATTATTTCTTAGTTTTGTGGAGGTGGATACGATATTGTTCTCATACTCTAAAGTATAATTAGAGAATACAGTCATATTCGTTGTGACCAACACATTACTAAAAATCTTTTCATATTCGGTTGTCATCTTTTCTCTTGTAGTTTCAACTAATCCCATATGAGACCACATCTTGATGAAGATATCTGGCAAAACCTTCATACTTCCTCTTAGTGTGTCTATATTACAAAAGACAACATCATACCGTTTGTCAACAACATCATAGGAATCTAATTTTTGATTCGTAAAGATGTATTCCCCATTATACTTAAATCTTTGAATATAATCTTTTTGTTTCTCTCTAAGATTAAATCCATTGCCTCCTTTTGAAGGCCGCCAAGTTTCTGCTTCATCAATATTTATCGCAGTTTTGACGTTATTATCATATTGCGCTAGAAAAAAATCTAAGTTACTCATTCCCCCTAGACTCAATACTGTTTCAACATTATGATTACGAAATAAAGTATTTAATATTTCTACTTCATATAATCCATAATGATGATAATCTTCTTTCTCACGATTTGGTTTTTGAATACGAGTCAACTCGTTAAACCAACTATACATAATATACCTTATTTATTTATAAGATTTCTAAGCTGCGTATGACTTAACTTTAGAAATCAATGAATCTGAAAATATCTTTTCCCATTTTTCATATATAGGAATTGCTTTTTCTTTCATCTTAATTTTGTCTTCTTCAGAAATTTTTGTAATAGTCTTACCATGTTTCTTTGCTTCTAACTCATAGTTTTCATGATCTTCCTCAGACCATTTTCTTTCTAGTCTTGCAACTTCAATAGCTGTCTTTCTAAAAATTTCTTGATCTTCGTCTGACAATGTTGACCAGAAATCATTTGATACCATGATGTCTGTAATAAACATGTTGTGGTTTGTGTTCAACCAATATTTAGCTTCGGGAAATCTAGTGTAAGTATTTTCAACTGACTCTGCTTCTAAGTCTGACATTTCCAACCACTCTGTATTTGATTGAATAACTTGTTTTGAAGTTTCTACACCAAGCTCTTTGATGTAATCTTGGCAAACAGGATTTCCACCAACTTTAATTTTGTTAGAGTTTTGTAGATCAGCCAAACTTGAAATTTTAGTATTAGATCCAAAGTTTCTGTATCCACCTGAATATGTGTATGCTAATCCTTGTACATTTAGATGATGAGATAATTTAAAGTTTAATTCATCACCTAGATCACCTTCCATTGCTTTTGAACAATGATCGTGTGATTCAAATAAGAATGGTAAATCTAATGCTAGGAAATCTTTTACACCATCATGCATTTTACCGATTTTATAAACTTCGGTTTGTGACATTTGATAGTCATTGCACGATAACGCAGTTACAGGTAACTTACCTGTTTCAGCTTCAAAATGTTCTTCACTTTCTTTTTCGTGAATTACGATTTCGTATTTTCCTTTTGTTGCACTTTTGATTGCTTCTTGAAACGCTTTAGCTGTTCTAATAAACAGATTTACAGGTTTGTGTGCAATCAACCAATTTACTTTAATGCTCATAATTTCTCCTAATTATAACTGTTTTAAAAACTTTGCGAACTCTAAACTTGATTCTAGATCTCTTTTTACTTTCGCTCTTTTTTCAATTCTTGCTTTTGCTTCTGCAACGTGTGCTTCAATTAAACTTCCATGATCCCATACCCACTCTTTACCTTCCATAATACCTTCTACGAAAGCACTAGGAGCAGATGGGTCTGAAACTATGTCACCTGCAGTTGCTAATTTAAAATCTGATCTTACGTAATTTGCATTACCTCTAGAGTCTAATGAACCCATTCCTCTAGATGATACACCAAGAGTTGCACCTTCGTCCATAAGATTTTTTACAATCTTACCCATAGGTGTGTCCATAATCTTTGCCTCACCTATGAAGTTATCACCTTCTTGTTTTAAAGATGTAATCATATGTGATACTCTGTCTAGATTTACAGTTGGACCGTCTGGGTGTCCTAACTCACCAAACGCTCTATTTTTTTCTATAAAGTCTCTAGTGTAGTTTTTAACTTCTTTCATTAAAACTTCTTTTGGATATACTCTACCATTTCTGTTTTTAATGTTTGATTGCATGAAGATACCTTTGATCTTATAATTCTTCTTACCATTCTTCTCTTCTATTAAGAAATTAGATGAATCAAAATCGTTAGCTTCTGTTATAAGTTTTACTGTTTGCATTACGTTATATTATCGTAACCCGATACCTTTCTACAATGTAAAATTATTGTTCCTACTGAGGCTGATGAATTGGTTAATTGAATGTCACCTGTTACACCTGATCCAGCATTATTTGCGATAGACGGAATATGTTGAGCAGCTCCGTTAATGTTACCATTACCGTTTAGTGATAATGCAACAACGTCTGAAGTTGCGTCAAATAAAATGTCTGTTTGTGATCCGACTGTCCACGTACAAGATACTATTGATAGTCTTGGATTTGTATCTGCACCTGCTAACGCAGAAGCGTCAACAATTGAAGCCGCAGAATTAGTACCAGTTGTTGTAACTTTTACAACGTGTTCAAAATCTGAGTCTTTTAATGTTTGTAATACTACTGCCATTGTTAGTCCTTATTGCATAAATGCCGTTGCCTCTTTTTCAAAGTAATCCATGATCTTTTTTTCTGGTACTCTGTTTTTTCTTGCAACGTCTTTAATTGTTCTTTCAAAGTTATTTAGGAAATTTGACCCCTTAGAATCTAACTTTTTGAATAAATCATCAATCGCTTTCTTCATTTTAGGCGATTGTTTCCTATATTCTCTAGACTTTTTGTGTTCATCTTTCTCAAATATAGATGAATAAAGGTCATTCCACATCATTTGATTACTCGTCTCTGTTATCTTCAGGCGCAGGGGCAGTCTCTTGAGCAGGAGTAGCGTCTATATGATTATTAACTAATCCCTTTGCCACTTCCATTTTTTTGACTTCTATTGCGTCTGCAATTTTAGATTTCATAGCATCTTTAAATGCGTCTTCAGCATCAAGGTGATTTCCTTTTGCTAATGCATCTACTACTTTATCTGAACTCATAATAATCTCCTTTTTATGTATTATTTATATCGTCATCATCACCATCTTGTTTATCTGGGTCTGGTGTCTTAGTAGGTTCAACCATTGGTTCCCCACCGAAAGAAGGCACTCTAGTAATTCCGTCTGTATTTGGAATATCAACTCCACCGTCATCAACTTCACTACCTGCCTCTTTGTTAATCTGTCTTCTTATCTCTTCTATCTCATGGTCGCTCATTCTCAATACTTTTTTGTAAACAAACTCTTTACTAAAGAAAGTACCAATGTAGTTTTCTACTGATCCTAACATATTAATTCTTTCATTTAATAATTCTTGTTCTTTTAATTCTGAGAAGTGACCATCTTTTAAGAAATCAAATTGAATGTGTTCTTTTATTCTAGGCCACTCTTCAATATTGATAATACCTTTTAAGATAAGTTGTGTCTTCAACATATCTAAGAATAAAGGTATAAACTTCTTTCTTATTCTTTTAATAAACTTAGTAAACTTTAATTCGTCTCTTGTAATCTCAGTAGATCTTCCTAGTGAAAAAGATTGTTCTGCTTCTAATCTTGATATAGGAACATTTAAACTTCTGTAAAGTTTTCTTTGGAAATATGTAATGTCATCTATCTCACCTAAGTTTGAACCACCTGGTAAAGAAGTAATCTCTGTTCCTCTTCCACCTTCTCTTCTAGGTAACCAAAAGTCTTCTAACATTGACATGTGATTTCTATCGTCTCTAATCTCACCTGTCTTTGCGTCATAAACAAGTTTATTTCTATACCTGTTCATAACATCTTTTAGATATTGTTCTGCTTTTAGTTTTGGTAAGTTACCAACATCAATATAAAATATTCTTCTCTCTGGTGCTCTAGATATTCTGTAAATAACTAAACTGTCTTCAATCATTCTTAATTGATTTACAGGTTTAATTGCTTTATGTAAATAAGATAATACTTGATTTTTGTTTGCGTCAATCAAACCAGACGGACAATAAGTTATTGCGTCTTCGGCAATTCTCATACCTTGGTTCATCATACCTTTCAACATCTTTTCATTGTAAAGATAATAATCCTCTTCATCTTTAACAATTGTTGAACCTTGTGGCCCAGGCACTTTTTGAACTGCTTTTACTTTTCTGATTTTTCTAGGATCAATATATCTTACTTCTTGAATACCTAGTTTAGGATTTTTTGAATCAATAATCTTATGATAGAATAATCTGCCATCAACATACCAACGTCTAAAGATATCATGTCCTTTAGTATCAAAGTCTAACAAAGATTTTATATCAGCAAAAGCTTCCCTCATACTGTTTTTAATTTTGTTAGAATATTTTAGATTATCTAAAACTATTTCTACTGAGGTATCTCTTTCATCTGATACAATAGCTTCGTTTACGATATCCTCTATCGCACTATCGCATTCTGGTTGTTGGGCAATGTCTCTATATCTACGAATAAGATCTAGATCGTTTCTGTCTCTACCGTCAATATCTAAGACCTGGGCAAAGTGTCCACCACCAGATATTTCTACTGTTCCGTCATCTGGCGACTTCTGAACAAATTTGTCCTCAGGTCTGATATCTTTTATTCTTTCGAATCTAAATCCGAATAGCTCTGCCATTATATACTCCTACGTTTCTTAATATTTATGTAGGTAAATTAGAAGTTTACACCACTTGCTTCAAAGTGTTGATATCTCCATGTCACCTCAAACTCTTCCAATGCATTAACAGTTTCGTAAGATAACTCAATGTCTGCTAATGTTAATGGATAAGCATTTCTGAAAATATAAGATTTAATTGTTGTTCCGTCTCTATCTAATTGTTCAACTGTTAAGTCTGATTGATAGTCACTAGAAACAATTGTACCTGTATTATCAGCAAGATCATTAATACCATTCATCCAACGCTCTATTGCGTTTCTGATATTAAAGTCTGTATCATTTAAAAATGTACTATTCCAAGTTTCAAACTCCCTATCACCTGCTACATAAATTTTTCTTCCTCTAAAAGGTACTTCTATTTCTCCAAGTGTTTGACCTGGTAATTTAGAAGCCTTACATAGAAATGATGAGTTTGCTACGTTTAGTCCTGTTACAATACCAATTGGCGGTACAATCGTTACTCTAAACTGATTGGGTCTTGCACCACCACCTTTTAATTGTGCTTTAAAATCGTCTATACTAGCCATCTTACGCTCCTCCTACTTCACTAAAGGCAACGCCTGATCTTGTTGCTATAAAGTTTAGCGATATGAAGTTAATAGAACGATTAGGTTTAACAAAAACATCTGCTACGAACTCGTTTCTGTTTACCACTTCGCCTGTATTGTTTGTTGCGTCACACACTACTTGAAAGTCCTCTATTCCTCTTCGTCCTTGTATGTCTCTTAGGAATGGTTCAACAAGATTTTTAAATCTTGCTCTAGTAAATGCATCGTTAACTTCAAATAATTGAAATTTAGAAGCAGTAGAGATTGCTTTCTCTAAAACTATAAACAATCTTCTAACGTTTATTCTATCAAACGCACTAGGAGTTGTCAAGGCAGTTTTATCACCGAATAGTGTTACGCCTTGGCCTGGAAAGTTAACAACTGGGTTAACTCTTGCTTGATAAAGATCGTCTCTTTCTGCTTGATTAGGATTGAAAGAAAGTTTGATTGCACCTCTTAATACACCTCTGTTAAATCCAGCGGGTGAGAAAAAGACTTCTGCAACTGCATCGTTTCTCGCACATAATCCAGCGATATCACCGTTAAGTGGTACGTATCTATAAACGTCAGCATATTTGTCATACATGTATTTGTATCCACTATCAAGAACTGCATAAGAAGAACTTGGTAATGTTGCAGCTGCGTTTACTACGTTTGTCTTTTGTGTATTTGAAGATGCTACTCCTACTGTTGCAGCTCTGTGAGGTGATATAAATGCGATAGCATCTAATCTCGCTTCTGCAAGAGTAATTAACATAGTACCATGTGTGTCATAGTTTGCTTGTGTATCTGCCGCAATTGAAGATGATCCACCAATGATTAAGTTTACATCATTGATTTCTGAATCATCAAACTTGTTATATGCGATTGATAACTCGCCGTTTGTCAAAGCATAGTCATCCGTTCCACCTGTTAATGCGTCAACGATTGGAGCGTCAACTGCTGTAAATGCAGTACCTGAAGATATATCAGTACCCCAATTTGAACCGCCTGATGGGTGATCGCACCAATATATTTGTTCTGAGTTTGCAAATATAACATCTGGGTAGAAGTTTGAATTACCCTGTGGTGTTTTTGCGTTTGGATGTTTTGACATGGCAGCAAATCTTTCTATAACTGCTGATGTTCTTTGACCTGCAACGTCAACATCAAAACCTGTAATCGCACCAGTCTTGTCATAAACTACTACATGCAATTCGTCTGCTGTACCTTTTGAGTTTTGAGTAGACCATGGTGATGTACCAGGAGCTGAGTCAAATAAATCGTAAAATCTCCATTTTCTTTTTACGTATGAGTTGTCAGGTATAATGTTGTGTGTTCCGCCACCGTTAGGATCATCTAATTTTCTGATAGTCATAACGTTTGTTGATGTGTTAACTGCTGTAACTTCGTACTCTTTACCTGCCTCACCTGCAACTGCTGTTGTACCTGCTGAGTTTGTAAAGAATGATACGATATCACCAACGGCGATTACGTTGTCTGCTAAGTCTATATCGTCAACTGCGATTTCTGTAGATCCAGCTGCGTCTTCGCCTACTGTTAAAGATGAAGATGAAATTACTTGTTCATATGCTGTTGCTGTAGCACAGATGTCAACTCCTAAAGAGTTACCCCATGTTCCTGCTGTTCTTGCAGCCCACTCACCGTGAGAGCCTTCTCCACCTCTGAATGACTGCTCGTAATGATCGTCATCCCTAATTAATATTCCGCTGTTTGCACCTGCGTTAAGGACTGCACTCTCAGCTCTTACTACCCTTAGTGAATTTCCGTATTGCAAGAAGTTTGCAGCACAAAACCAGTTTTCATAACTAGCACTTGTAGTACCTGGTTTACCGAAAATTTTTACTAAGTCCTCTTCAGAACTAATTGTTGTCACGCTGGAAACAGGGCCTTTTGCGAATGCACCTGCAATTGCACCAATAGATGTTGCTACCGCTGGTACGACATTCGTTAAATCGGTTTCTTTTACCTGTACGCCAGGTGAAACTAAAAATGCCATTGTTGTTCTCCTATTTGAATATTCTAATAATTATTGCAATAATACTTCTTTTTATACATGTATTTATAGAAACATATATTTCAACATCATGTTTTTATATGCTATACTATATATAAATATCCATATGCAGACACATTATCAAAAATATAAAGAAACAATTAAGAAAGTTGCCCGAAGAAACTACTCAAAACGTGTCTCATGGATCAATAAACATCTATCTAATTTATCTTGTCAACAATGTGGTGAGTCTGAAACTATATGTTTAAAGTTTCATCCACATGACGCAGATATCCGTAAAAAGTCTAAAGTTACAGGTATCAATACAGAAGGCAGAGAAGATATACTAAAATTAATACAAACTTCTAAAATCCTTTGTCATAATTGTTGGATCAAGTTAGATAACGATCTAATTGAACTTTTGTAATATCCTTTGTTTCCAAACTCATAACACCTGTAATTACTAACATTGGTCTAGGTGTCATACTTGCGTTTGCCGTTGCGTGAGGTATATTCTGCCAATCAAAGTAATGTATATCCCCACTTTGCCATCTATCAAATATTTGATTTCCGTATATCAAAAATTGACCTGGTTCCCAATCATCTAACATAACCATTATTCTAATTACGTTATTTGGATCTTCGTCTAAATCATAGAGTTTATCTATATGCATATTTAATACATCGCCAGTAAACTGAACATGTAATTTTGCTTTACATGATTTAAACTGAAAATAATCTATCATCTTTTGTATTGTAGGACATTTACTAAAATCAGTTAATCCTCTGTAGATTGTCATCTTAGGATTGGCACCTGCTTTTATTAAATCATTTTCTTCTGCCTCAACATCATTGTTAGGTCTATCAGTAGATAATCTTCTATTACTCCAATTAATTTTTTTAGTATCATTGATAACATTATCTACCTCATCTTTCCACGTTCCTACAAATCTACCAATATGTTTTACGTTATCAGTATCTTTTATTTTTTTATTGAAATGATAGTTACTTCTTTTCTTTGCGTCTTCCCAATTTGAGATCATGATTCCTCACACGCTTTTTTTACTTCTTTATCTAATGGTTGAAAAATGTTTCTACCTTTAATATATTTTTCGTTTGTATCAACTAAATCTTTATAGTCAACATCAATAGGAAACTCTAATTTTTCTCTTAGGTGTTCTAGATATTTTTGTTTGTAAAGATACAACAACTCCATTGAAATAAAATAGGGATTAGGCAATTTTGCTATCTCATTTTCAAACAACGGAGTTGTATGCATTCCCCTAACTCTTTCTTGTTGTGCTTTGAGAATTGATTGATCTCTTCCTATGACAACAACTTTAACGTCAAATATTTTTGACGCCTTAGATATAAACTCTTCGTATTTTGGAATACAAGGTTTATTATCTCTAAAGTAAGGGCAAGAGATTGAGGTAAAGTTATACTTTGTTTGTGTATCCTCAATCTTACTTGGATCATCCCACCAGTGACTAAAGGGCTCAAGGTGATGACCTTCCCAATACTTTTTCATCTTCCAACCATAAACGAATGGATGACGACTAAGTATTTTGGCCCATAAGTGATTACCCGATCCTTGTGGGCCAGTAAGAATTAATAGTTTACTTTTTTCCATTGGTCAGATGAATATGGTTTCCAATTAGATATTAACAAAGTTAATATTGGAGATCCAAATATAGCAATCATTGTTCCTATAAACGCAGTATTACCATATCCTAATTTACCATAAACAAACAACGCTTCTCCAATAGTTGCGGCGATTACTATACCCCAAAACATACCTCTTTCATTTACCCAATGAGGTTTAAGTATAGAAATCATTGAAGGCAACCATACAGATGCTCTTAATACTGCAAAGAATAAGAACAAGTATAATAGTGTCATACCTGGTATGTTTGCAATAATTAATCCAGCGATTGCAAGAGCAATCATTCCGTATCTTGCCCAAACTATTTCGTTTCCTTTTGCAGTCTTTGTTTTAAATTTATTATAAACATCATGACCTGTCATGTTTGCAATAGAGGCAAACTGACTATCTAGAATTGCAATCAAACCTGAGAAGACTATAAACATAAAGATTACAGACGCAAACCCTGGTAAGAAGTGTGCAATTACTTGAGCGTTAGTTGTTCCAACATCCGTTATATCTAATCCAGCACCTGCTCCGACAAATCCTAATAGACCCATCATTATTGGAACTACTATAAAGATAAATGACGCAAGTACAAAAGAAGGTATAATAGATTTCTTCTTAATTGAAAATGCTCTTTGATAGAAAGAGTTATCACCCCAAGGTCCACCCATGTGTCCTAAGAATGCGGCTGCACCAAATCCTAAAAAGATACTTAACATTGACGGATCTTTTATTCCACTAAATCCAGCAGTTACAGTTTCCCAACCACCTGCGTTAACAATAACCCAAGGCACTAAGATAAGTACACCTAACCATACTACAACAATTTTAATTTGTTCAGTTATAACTGTCGCTTTCAATCCTGTTCTGAAAGAATATAATATAGCAATACCTGCCATTAAAAATGTAACTAGATTATAATTTAATCCTGTTAACACTTCAACTGTTTTAGACCCTGCAAGTAAATTAATTGCAAAGGCACATATTGCAAGTATCATCATTTCCACTACGAAAACTGATTGTACTCTTCCACTAAATTTTTCTTTTAAATAACCTGAGAATGTAAACCCTTGAGGTTTATCGTCTCTAATTCTCTTGGCAAAATATGCAAATGCACCTAACGTTAAAAAGTTTCCTAAACAAAACCAAAATAATCCGTTAAATCCATTTACGTATGCTTGTTGTGCTGATATGAACAATCCTGGTGCCCATAACCATGCGGCCGCTACTGACATACTTCCTTGATAGGTATTTAATTCCCTATTGGCCACTAAGAAAGATGTTTTATTTTTATCGTATCCTCTTGAAAAGTAATACGTCATTGCAAAAGCAAATAAACCATATATTGCTAATACACTAAGACCTAATCCACTTGACATATAATCTACTCCCACTATCTTTTTTAAAATTAATAATTTTAAATGAATACTTTTCAGTAAAATACTCATTCCATTTTAGTGACCATGGGAAGAATACTACTTCCTTAACTGATTGCCATGGGTGGTCACTTACCCCAGGGTTTTGACGCCAATATATGACATCACCTTTTTTCGTTATATCATACAGATGTTTTATCTGATTGTCAACCGTTTTTTTGGTGCCAAAATTCAAACTCCCCAATGCCAGAAACACGTCAAAATTCTTATGAGGTTTGTAGTCCTCAAAGTGTATCTCTTCGTCTGCTTTGTCGTTGTAGGGATCTATTCCATATAAATTAGGAAAATGTTCTTTGAATAAGTTGTATCCACATCCTATATCTAAGATATGTTCATTTTTGTCAATCTCATCTAATAACTTCCAACCTGAATGTTTAAATTTACTATAATCAGGTTTCCAATTATTTCTAAAGTGTTCTTCCAATTTTGACGTAATCTTTGTATTCATTAATATAGTCTCTCCAATTCATTAAGGGTTTCACTTTTATAAACTTACATAACTCTATGTATGCGTCTTCATTTAGATCAAGTATTTCATCTACATCTAATTCTAAGTTTAATTTATGTTGTGGATATTCTCTGTTAAAGTATTGCCATGTCCACTCTTTTAAATGTATATCTGAGTTTGCTTTTCTATTACTCCAAACTTGATGACGTTCTAAATACGTGTCCTTATATTTTGACATGGGATTTAGTTTTAAGAATATTATATAATCTTTTGTTTCTCTTAGTTTATTATAATCATCAATATAATTACTTCTTGCCCATTGCACACCAAGAGTAGAATGTTCTCTTGTATCTATTCCTAAATTAGTTTGTTTAGAAAGTATTTTATATACGTGTCTATGTTTAGGATTTAATTTATCTAATTGTTCTTGTAACGGTTTCCATAACTCCATACACTTACCAGGGTATAACTGTATTAAAGGAAATATGTTTCCGTAATTTCTATGTTCTGCAAATCTTTCAAAACCATCATGTTGAGAAATAAATAATCTAATTAAATCTCCAAACTGACCGCCATTATAATCTACACAAACATTACCAATCTGTTTCATAATCTCTAATCTTTACAGGTGACCATGTGGTACCATATTCATCTATATCGTTTGGATCATTTATTCCGTCATCTACAAATCCAAACGGTGACATATCACTATCTATTTGTTTCTGCTGTTCTTTTAACATGTTTGCTCTCATGTTAACGTCTGTTAATTCTTTAAAATACTTTTGATCCATAGCCCAAGACATTAATACTATGCACATAACTAAATCATCATTGGCACCTTGTTCTGCTTGAAACTGATTACCAACAACAATAAAAGTAGATAACTCATTTATTATATCAAAGTCTTCTATTATTATTTTATCACTTTCTATAACTTGTTTCATATTAGAACAACCTATCTTCTTAACTGCCTTTGTTGTTCTAACTCCTAATTGTCCTTTAGTACCAGAAAATCCACCGCCCATAATTTGACCTGCACGTCCACGCATATAACACATAACAATATTATCATATTCAAGCTCATAGTGTAATGTATCAGCAACTTGTTGACCTATGTCATTAACTTCTGTAAGAACATATGCATGATTATATGCTCTTGCAACTTGATTTATTTTTTGTGGAAATAGTAAAGGTTTAATTTCATTATCTTTAAATACTGCAACAATTTTATATGGTACTGTAGTTACATCAAATACTATAAAGGCACTTGCGTCTTTGTTTGTTCCTCTTGCAACATCAGCAGTCATAAAGTAAGTATGATCTTTTTTTGGTTTTTCGTAAACAGATAATCCAGCACTTTTTTGTAATGGTTCTTTATAAGATAAATTTCTAAGTTTAGAAGCATTGACAAGTGTATTTGTACTTCCTAAAAACTCACACTCAAACTCAGAGGCAAATTGTTGTTCACTTGTATTTGCAATAGTTTCCTCTTTCCATTTTTCATCACGACCAGGTACTTCTGTCCAATGTACCTCTATTGGTACATAACTATTTCTTTTGTGTATTGCGTCATTCCATAATTTATAGAACATGTTCATACCCATAGGTGTAGATACAATAATTACTTTTGTTGACTTACCAGAAGATATTGTAGGATAAACTGAACTAAAAAATTGTTCACCAATAGTAGATGGTACGAAAGCAAACTCGTCTAAGAATATAATATTAAATGAACTACCCCGAACTGCTGACGCAGAAGTTGAAGCCGCAAGTATTCTACTTCCGTTTTCTAATTCAAGTGATCCTTTGTTCCATGATAGAACACCTTGTTGTAACCACTTAGGTAAGTTTTCATATGCAAGTTGTAATCTTCCTAATAAATCTCTTGCAGTAGAAGCCTTGTTTGCTAAAATAGCAATATTAACGTTAGGATTAAATAATGCATAATGCAATAAGTAAGATACCATGATAGTAGATTTACCTGACTGTCTAGGAAGTTTGCAAATAGTAAATCTTTCTTTATGAAATGTTTCTAACATTTTCTCTTGAAAAGAATACATTTTAAAATCTATCAATCCTTTATCTAGTGATACAATCTTAATATAGTTTGATATAAAATAATTAGGATCACTCATACACTTTTGATATTCTAGGACTTGTTCCTCTGTCCACTCAATAGGTTGATTTGCTTTTTTTAGTAAGGGATTACCTAAATAATGTTCATCTTGTTTCATGTTTCTACCACTCTTGTAGGATTACGTAAACTAGTTGTACATTTCTTTTTACAATAACTAGGACACTTATCAGTAAATAAATTATCATAGAAAGTTTGCCATGTATCACTTTTAATAATTTCTTCTACTGTATTGTGTTTTATATTTAGACGTTCATCTTGTAATGTTGAATACTCAGGGTCTTTTGTTTGATTGTGATCTAACCAACAACAAGGATACATCTGACCTGTTGCGGCTAAGTAAGGAACTTTCCTTTGACCTTCTGTTAAACACTTAGGTACAAATACTTTTTTTTCTGTATCTTCTACAACTTTTTCTATTGTTGGTTTAAGATGTGGTTTATCACCATGTCTTGATGTGTGATGTATCTCAATATCAAATTGATGTTTGTATGCTAGTCTTTTTGCAAGATCAATCTTATCTTCATTGTATTTAAATACTAGATACTGCCATACTACTTTAACACCCATGTCTCTTGCTTTTAACATAACATCAAATATATACTCGCCATCTTGATTAACTCTGTATGCAAAACTTTGATATGGTAATCCGTCTAGACCAAAGTACCATACTGCGTTAGGATTTGCTTCAAATGCCTCTTCATAAAAACGCATAGGTTTATGTGACGCAGCTGTGTGTACTTGAACTTGTTTGTTTTGTTCATGACACATTTTTAAAAACGGTATAAAGTTAGGACTGAATATAGGATCGCCATAAGTACCACAAAGATATACTGTATCAAAATAATCTAAAATTTTTTGTAAGTCTTCTATAGAGGCATCCCCACCAGGTATTTGATTAGGATGTTCAAACGATTGTCTTGCACACATTGAACATTTTAGTGTACACTTATTTGTAAGATCTATATCTACTTCTTTAAATCTATTTACTTTATAATTAATCATCCTTTTTCTTTTTCAACATTTTTTGTAACTCGGCAGTAGATCCGACAAACAAAGCATTTGTTACATTCTTAGGAGCTTTACCAGGCACTTCTTTTAATTTTTTCATTTTCTCTTGTAGTAATGCTAACTTTTCAGTAACGTCTGCAACATTCTTAATCATATTACCAGCAACTTCATATGCACGTGGATGATCTGACTCTTGAGCAAGATCAAGAATACCTTGAACTGCCGTTTGTCCTTTTTCAATTAACTTGTAAAAATTATCTCTTTGATAAACATAATCTTTATCAATATCATCACCTTCTTTCGGCACAGGAACTATTGGTTCTTCTTTTTTTACTGTAGGAACTCTTGGTGTATTATCTACAACACCTAAAGCATCTTCTATTATTTTATCCACATCTTCTTTATTTCGCATTTAAAAAAGTCCTTTTCATTTTTGCGTCTTGTTGACTATGATTTATTCCACATCTTTTACGACATATTGTATATGGATCGGTTTTAATTTTATTATTAAACTCTTTCCATATATTAGAATTAATTATTTCTTTTATGCTATTTTTATTTAGTGTTAGTGTAGGATCATATAATTCTTTTACTTCTTCTTTATGAGAATCTAACCAACAACAAGGTAGTATGTGACCTCCAGCTGCATAATACATTGGAGTTGTTTTATTTAAACATCTTGGAACAACTTCGCTTGTTAAATTATAATTTAATTTAATATTATTACCATCAACGTCTGTATTAGTTTCTAGTAATTGTAATCTTATACCATTATCTTTTGCTAGTTTGTATGCGTCTAATTGTGTGTCTTCATTATAATCAAAAATAATATATTGCCATTCAACATCCAATCCTTTTTTGTGTGCCATCAACATCATATCAAATAACTTTTGACCATCTTGATTTATTCTGTATTTGTGACTATCTTTAGGTAGACCATCTATTCCAAACTTCCATTGTGCTTTGGGATTGGCGTCAAACGCTTTTTCATACCATTCTTTTTTCTTATGACTTGCGGCTGTGTGAACTATTGCTAACTTATTTCTTTCGTAACAGATTTTTAGAAAGTCTATAAATTGTGTGTGAAATATTGGATCTGATTGACCACCACAGAACATAATCTTATCATACTCATCAAGAACTTTTAGGAACTCATCCATGCACATTTCTTGTTTGACGATAGTATAATCTTCGTCTTGTCTATTACAACCTTTACATTGTAATGTACATCTATAAGTAATATCTAAGTTTATCTCTTTACTACAATCTAACATAACAAAAAAAATGTTTAGTTATTAAACGTTTTCGTCTTCACCAGATTCAGAATCAAAAGATTTTGCGTCTTGGAAGAAACTAGTTGTTTCATTGAAACCAAAATCATCTGAGTCAACATCAGCTGCGGTTGCAGTTGAAGGTGATGGTGTAACTGTATACCTTTGTTCTCTTGCTGGAGCATTAACAGGTAAATCTGTATATTGATCCACTTGAACTTGTTTAATAACTTTATCAGAAGTAACAGGACCATACAAGTAAAATTTACAAGTAAAGTTTAATGTATAGATAATTGCTCTTCTTTCGTTAAAGTCACCTCTGTAACTATCTTCGTAATTAATTGAATTAAGAATAATAGGTACATCCCTTTTTATTCCCATGTCTGACATATCGTTTATTGTTACTGTATAATCAGGTTGGAAATAAGGAACTATCTGCTCAATAATTTGTAGAGCGTCATCCGACTGTTTTGCCATTGCATATAATTCAAAATCTAAATTATATGGTACAGGCATAAATTGACTATCAACTTGTTTAGTTGTAGCATTTTTAGTCTTCTTAAATTTTTGTACTCTATTTAATTTTCTAGCAGGATCATATGCTAAGTTTTGTATTTCAAATCCTAAACGTGGCAAAGTAATTGCAACTTTAGAATCTAAACTTGCGTCTTGATCTAATCGTCTAATAAATTTTTGTTGTGGGCCATATGCCAACGGCACTTTCATTTTTTGTACAACATTACCATTGTTATCTTTTCTAACTAGATGAATGTTATTAAATATTGTACCGAATGTCACAACCATTCTTCTAATTGTTTCGTGGTAAAATTGTTGTCCTAACATTGTTAACCTTTCTGTCCAGCATCACCAAAAGGATTACTTTCGGTAAAGTCTAGAATTGTGTCGTCTTGTTCTTCAAACAACTCGTTTTGAGCTGTCTTATCAGTTGACATATCTCCTATTATATATGTCTCTTGTAATATATAACTATCCACTCCACTATCAGCAGGATTTTCAAGAAGTATGTTTGTGCCGATAGATCTTTCGTCATCTTCGTGAACTAGTGTGTCGTTATCTTCCATTAGTACTGAGTCTGTATATGTTCCATTTGTAAAGAACTCTAACGCAATACTTTCATTGTAAGCAGAAGTTGCTTCTAAAGTAAATTGGTGTCCTAAACTATCACTTGTTAATGCGTCTTCAATTGCGTCAACATCTGTAACACCAGTATCTAAAACTTCGCTTGAATATTCAAACTGTTTACATCTTAATTTATAAACAGGATTATTATCTAATTGATGAAATGGTTCATCATGATCTACAAAAGATACTTCAAATAATTTTTTTAATACAGGGTGAAATACTAAATCACCTTCTTTAGGTCTACTTGCATATGTACTTAAAGTCGCTTCTTCTGATCTAATATATCCACTATCAAAAGTTGCATACTGTATTCTAGTAGTACCTTGTTTATCTTTTAAAGTACCAGACTCTAATAAGATAGAGCCTGAAGTTGTATCTGTACCTGACTCTAAATCTATTTGATGAACAACGTCATCAAATCTTGTCCTATGTACAACAAAGGTTATTTCGTTTCTATTTTCTAAACCAAATTGTTGAATTAATTCTTTCTCTCCTTGATATCCACCTTCAGCATCTTCAACATACATTTCTATTGTTTGTTGTTTACTGTAAGTTGATAAGGAGTCTTCACCAAAGATATCATCTTTAGCGGCTAACGTTCTGTCAATATAGTTTACATCATGACCATGAATCTGTATTGCTTCTTTTACAAGATCTGCATATAGATTTTGTTCACTAGTCGTTGCCGCAAGACCAGAAGTTTTGAATAAACTATTAGTCGCCATCTTTAACCTTTCATAATCATATCAGGGTACTGATGGTTGTCAATAAATTGTTCTATCTTTTCTTGTTCTTCTACAGCTTGTTGGTATATTTGTTCACCATTCATAGTTACTCCGCCTAGTAATTGAACGTTTTGAAATTTACTTAAATTAGCACCCCATTGTTTTTTAATTAATGCAGTTGCATATCTTTTTAAATACATGTTGTTGTAAACATCTGTAGAAACATCTGGGTCTATTTTTCTGTAACACTCTATAATTAAGTAATCGTTTTCAGATACATCGCCATCCCAATCCATATCAAGATATAATCTTCTTTGATGTTCAGAAAATCTTATTGGTACTTCACCTACTAATAAGTGTGATAGATAATCTAGGTGTTGCATTGTCATTTCGTAATGTATCATGGAAGTTGATGAGAAATCATAAAGATCATTTAATCTCATTTGATATTTAATATCAAACATATTGTTTGTAGCCGCATTATCAAAAGCAAATATATTAGATACAGTTAATACAGTTGAAGGCATTGGTATATAATTTTTACCTTCTTCAAAAGATGCTGTTACTGAACTATCTGCTTCGTCTGTCGCAGTTGTAGTTGCATTTGATTTTGCTCTAGTTATATCATCAGCTGTGATCTTATATTTAAGATACATCTTTTGATAGTTATCAAAATGATAATGTGAAAAGTATTGAATTGCTTCGTCTATTCTATCATCTACTTGATCGTCTGTAACATTAATATCAATTGCTCCAAAACCGAGTGATCTTAGACAATAATCCTTGAATGTAGTCTTTGAATTTGGTGTTGCCATTTAACTTCCTTTTTAAGTATTTATCTAAATCTTGTTTTGCCGTCCACCCTAATTTAGAGAGTTCAGCGATATCAGCAGTATTATCTGCCATTTCCGATACATCACCATCCTTGACAGGAACGTCAAATCCATATTTTTTTACAAGATCAGATATTTTAACACCCTTTCCCGTACCAACTTGATAGACTAATTTATTTAATCTTTCAAAGTTGTCCATATTAAGAAATAATTTAATCGCATTAACAACATCATCAACATGAACAAAATCTCTTATATGATTAGTGCAGTATTGTAATTGACCACTTAGTAACTTAGGTAATAACATACTACCCCTTGCACCGTCACCATACACATTTGAAAATCTTAGTCCTACAGATCTACCATAAACTCTTGACATGTCTTCCATAACTTTTTTAGAAGTGCCATATGGCGACTTCCACCATTCTTTGACAGTTGAAGAGGAGGCATAAACTACAGGCACTTTGTATTTGGCCGCAAGTCTGAATAGATTGACAGAATAACTTACATTAGTTTCATACCACTTGTTAGGATCTTTCATACTTGCCCTAACATCTGCAAGTGCAGCCAAGTGTACTATTCTATCAACGTTTAATATAATATTTTCATTTATATCTCTAATATTATATCTGTCGTTTTCGTTATTAATATCAATTCCTAAGACTATGTGTCCGTCTGATATTAAAGATTGTCTTAAATGACGACCTATAAATCCTTTATCACCTGTAATCAAAATTTTCATTGACAATATCCTCTAAATAATGTATAGTTATGGATATTTATAATACCATTTTGGAGTGAAAATGTCAAGGGTTATTTACAGTCTTTATATTGATGTACCTGAGAAAGAGTTGGATTTATTTGATGAAAAGATAATAAAAAAGGGAAAATTACCTACCAATATCAATACTAAGAACGAATTAAAAAAACATTACGATAAACTAATAGACGTAAAAAGAGATTATGCAAAGTCTATTGGTTGTGATTTTCGTATGTTTGAATATGACGATCAGTATATAAAATTTTATAACTTCTACAAAAAGAACTATCCATTTATTACAACATATAATATTATTAATGAATATAAGATTATGTTATTGTATGAAATGGCAGAAAAATATGATGAGATTTTATATCTAGACTTTGATACTATTCCAATAACAAAAGAAAACTTTTTTGATGTATGGGATTTAAATAAAGGAATTGCAATACTACATAATAACAAAGAAGTAAGAAGATCTGGTCAAGGTCTATTTGATATTAAAGGAACTATAAGATCACCTGCCGCTAAATATTTTAATACAATGGCGATGTTAGAAGAGACTGATAAATATCCTCAATGTAATGTTGTTAATACAGGTATTATCGGTGCAACAAAAGAACATTTACAAAGATTAGATTTTTTTGGTGATATAGATACTACTTATGATATAATGAAATACTTACAAAGTGAAGAATATAAATCAGATTCAATGTATCCTAAAAATATTACAGATATATTTGGTTATGATAACGAAACAATATTCTCATACAAACTCGTTGCAAACGAGGTACCAGTACAATGGTTAGATAGAAAGTGGCATTATTTTTATGACGCAGAATTACATATACCAATTGATACAAAAATAATACACGCAATAAACAAAGAGTTTGATTATTGTTGGAGAGCACATAGGAGAGCAAATGAGTAAAGATCTGATATTTAGTATGGCATGTAAAATTACTGATACTACAGAAAAGAGAACATACAATCAAGAACAATTTAGAAAATTTTTTCATAAGTTAAATAAAGGATTAAAAGATTATGCAGAAATCTGTGGTGCAGATTATAAATTGCTAACTCCTAAACCTACTGACTATGATACTTTGAATATGTACAAGATACAAAAATGGGAAGAGTTTTTAGATCAGTATGATAGAGTTTTATATCTTGATTTAGATATTATTCCAAATACTAAAATAAACATATTTGATAAGTTTGATTTTGATAAAATTGTTACACACATGTTACCTGTAAATGACTATGCAGAAACTTTTGGATTTATAGCACCTGGCGAACAGATAACAGATTTTTATGAGAGAACTAAAACAAAAGAATATGAAGAGCAAAAAAAGAAACTAGATAGATATCATTGGTTATTTAAAGGTAAGTTTAAAAGAGATTTGTTTAAGGCCGATGGATCTATACCTGGTGTTGTTGTAACTGATAAAGGTATTAAAGGATGTAAAGATGAAATTCCAAATACAGGTACGTTTGGTGGAAGTAAAGTTGCAAGAAATAGATTAAAGTTTTTTGATAGACTACCTCAAGCAAAGAAACTAATTGATAGTATCAAACATATTGACAATAGATATTTTTATAATAATGAAGTTATCATAGCATATATGATAGATAGATACAAAGTGCCTGTAGAAAATTTGCCTCCACATTGGCACGAAATGGTTTTAAGTAACACGCCAATAATAAGAGCAAAGTTTGCTTATATCATTCATGTAATTAATAAAGATTTTCAGAAAGTATATGATATATTAGACAGGGATCTCTGATATAGTTTTTAACTCCATAAGAGTCTCTAATACTTCAATCGGAGTTTTTGCTTTTCTTAATCTAGATTTAATTTCTCTGTTATTACTATTCTTAACTAAATCTAATTCAAACGCAGCCAACTTAACAACAAATAAATCTTCTTTAGATTCATTCTCATTGAAATCATTAAATAATAATTTTAAAGTTTGTCCAAAAAACTTAGTATCTATTTTAGATGTACCTGTATCACTATCATAGTAAGCAATTGGATCAATAACAAGTCCTTGATCTTTTGCACATTGAATAGCAAACTCTTTAAACATTCTTTCATATTGTTTATTTCTTTTATAAGTTGTTTCATGAATAGCATCAAGAGTTGTTATTTCAAATAATCTTTTTATATAAGGGTGTGGTCCACCATCAGCAGTTTGATCTTCTAAGTCAACTATGAAATGATCGTGTTCACCTGGTTTTAAATCTTTTCTATCTGGGTTATGATACCAAACTCTAACGTGTGTTCTATCTCTATTACAAAACTCTGCATGAGAAAAATTTTCTTTTGTTAGATGTTTTATTGTTGAATCAAAGTTTGCGTATTTAGGTACTATTTTTGGATTGACTGCTTTGATAACTTCTTTGTTTGGATCTATTTCGTGTGATGTTCCGTCATTCAGATTGACTTTCATAATATACTCCTATTATATAATTATTACGTAATGTCTTGTATGTAACTATCTACATACCCTTTCCATATTGAAGCCGATAATGGCGACAATCCTAGAAAGGTAGCAAGAGACGCATATTCAGCATCATCTTTGTCTAAAATTTTATCTATCTTTACAGTATGGTCATTGTCAGTAGTAGGGAAATCTATTGCCGCAATATTTGCCGCAAAGTGTCCTCTTCTTTCATCCCAAGTTTTTGGCGATGCCACATCATTGTTACTAGTATTTACAGATACCTCATGTCTTGCCATTGCTCTTAACCAATGATTATTACTATCTGTTAAGTCATGCCATCCAACGTGAATAACTTTGTGACCTGCCGCTATAATTTTATCGTATATAGTTGTGTTTACAGATTGAGTATTAGACAATGCAGGTGCAGTCCTTAACCAAGGAGCTCCATAAACAGATTGACCTGTATTACCTGCGTCTGAACTCATTCCAACATTAAATATAATATTAGAAACAGTCATATCTGATATTGAAGTATTAATTGTAGAAACGTCTGTAGTTATTCTTGTATTAAGTTGTTCAGCACTATAACCTGTAAATTTTGCGAAAGTATATTCAGCAATATCAGTTGGCATTAAACATAAATTTTTACCTTTTCCTGGTCCTTGTAAACCAGTACCTGTACCTACGTCATCATCAGGGTCGGAAGGTCCCGCCATATCAGTAAGAGTCCAATCTTTATAACCATCAATTGTTTCTACTACTTTATTTGTTCTAGTTTTTAAATCGCCTACTAATGTTTGATGAACAAGGTAATTAACAAATCCCAAGTATTCTTGTCCTTGACCTGATATACAATATGACATTTATTATTCCCTATTAATTTTAAAGTTGTAAGTTGTTACAGTTGCCAATGATCCACTAGGTACGTTTTGCGTTCTGTAATCATCACCACCTGCAGTAACCTGTAAGTTAGTTGTTCCGTTAAATCTTTTATCTAACATTGAAGTACCTCTAGTCTCACCAGATCCGTTTATGTTGTATCTAATATTATGAGCTGACGCCACGTCATCTGAAGCTGCTAAGTCTTTAATGTATTCTTGTAAGTAACCTGCAAATGTTGCTGTTGCATATTCATTTAAGTTACCAGAAGTATCAGCATGTAAAGGTGTTCTATCAGGTGTAACTGCCACTCCGTCTCTTACGTGCATGTAATAAGCTTGAACTACCTCGTTATGAGTTTGTTCAGATCCAGCAGATCCAATATTACCTGTTGTAAATTCAGATATATCTGCTGATGTATCTGTAAATACAGCAGTTGAAGAAACGTTTGTATGATTTGATAAAGATGTTGATGTTCCTATAGCATATGTTCCACCATAATCACCTGCGACTGCTTCAGAAGAAGCACACATTAAAACGATTGCAGGTTTAATGAATGTATCAACAAAGTCAGCCTCTGACATTGCTACAATGTTATTACTACCATCAAGATAACAAGGAAATAATACGTTGTTTGTATCACCTGTTACACTTGGGTTAGTAACTGTTTGTACTATACTATTAAATGAAGTTGTAACTGTTCCAAGAGATCCAGGTGTTTGGTATGATGAGGCATTTTGAGTAGCTGCACTAGATTTAAATCTAGTATCATCCATTGTTGTACCTATGTTACCATTACCT
>VTLG01007452.1_pt1 | contig 128679 bp, 155 predicted proteins | sample 4694571 | NCBI WGS metagenome assembly VTLG01 (sample SAMN12604809, study PRJNA352737) | marine metagenome | biome: ENVO:00000447; feature: ENVO:00000209|ENVO:00000569|ENVO:01000036; material: ENVO:00002151; isolation source: viral sequences binned using virsorter ... | reverse complement strand
CTTCTTCACTCATTTCACCTGCGTTCTCAGAAATCTTTTCATAGTATTTGTCGAAAAGATTTTCTAGAATCATATCATTTACTGGGTGACTCATTATACTAAACCTCCATTTCTTTTTCCGCCTGCACAATATCCGGATAAGTATCCTGGACCATATTGTCTCATGCCTCTAATTATATATGGATTTCCAGATAATAAATTACCTCTTGCTTTATTAAGAGCTGGAGCTGCCCAGCTTTTAGCTAAAAGAACATCTCCTACTTCAAAATCAGAATGTTTTAAATTAATAAAACCCCATACTGATCTACCAGAACCATCACTATCTTGTCTAATGATTTTGATAAACTTTTGACCTTTTTTAGCGTTAACTTCAAGTTTACCCGCTAAGCTTGGAAAATCTTCATCATGTGCTTTTACAATATCAGCACATAGTTGATCGATTTTTTCGTTTAATTTTTCTAATTGTTGCATAATACTCCTTACTTTTTTTATTTTATAGGCCTATTATACCATAAAAAAGGGGGTTTGTAAACCCCCTTTCGTGACTTTTTCGTAACAATTTACTAAAAGTTATAGTGTATTCCAAGTGATGCTGAATCCATGAATTTGCCGTGTCTGGCTTCTTCTAGGACCATCAATGAGAATCCCCATTGGCCAACATCTTTAGAAATGGTAAATCCGATAACGTCTTCGCCATCATCAAATCTTCCGTAATTTAGTTCAAGGTCAACAACGGATATATAGGGTAATGTATATCCTAACTCAAGATATTGAGAATCTGAATTATCAACGTTTATATTATAATCTATATCTAGACCTTTATATGAAACGCCAACAACAGCTTCCTCATAACTCTCTGGTAGTATATCCCAGTCATAATGTACAATTCCACCTCTAACAGATAAATCGTCTGTTAAAGATATTGCATGACCTGCATATACCCAAGTATTAAGTTCGTCGCCCCACTCGTGACCGAGTGCGCTCGTGCCCTTTACAACTTTACCTCCAAGGAACCATCCTTTATGATCAACCATAAGGTTAAGATCTAAAGCTGTTCCATTACTCATATTTGCACCTCTAAAGAAGTGATCGGAATCTAATCCGACTGAGCCTTGTACGCCTGCTGACGCAACTGGAGTAAAGATAAATGCTGCAATTAATGCTGCAGTCGCGAATAACTTAGTCATTACGCTTCCGCCTTAACTAGGGTGTAAATACCCCAAAGGACTGCAATCCAAGCGAGTAATTTCGCTAGACCACCAAAGAGAATAACTGATCCGCCAGCTGCTATCAATAGCAAACCGTCGAGACTAGTTCTTTCTGCAACTCTCTCCATTATCCAATCTTTTGCTTTTACTAACATATATTTTTCCTCTTATATTTTAAACTCAGCATAGGGATCGCTTTGCTCTCCTTCGCCAAATTTATTTATTGGTTTGTCAGGTCCAAGGTCTGATATAATATCAGTTTGGGCTGACTCTTCTACATCGTATAACTTCATGCGGGAACGATCTATACCAACTACAAAACGCTTATATTTGGTTGGATCGTTATAACGATTCTTCAATTGTTTTACCAGTATTTGACCTAAGTCCTCAAGTTCCTCTGTTGATATGAGAGCGAACATGAGGTCCGCCGTCGCTGGCAAACCAAATGATTCCGAAGTGTCCTCTAATCCTACATCAGTATTACTATAACCAGATCTAGTCGTTTGCGTTGCACTCACGATTGGGACATTAAACTCAACTGCTAAACCTCTTAACTCTTCCGCAATAGATTTAACATATGAGTAAGTATTTATACTTCCACCGAGCCCACGGACGCGGCTAGATGCACAAATATTCAGATAATCAATATAAATGATATCTGGCATGAAGTTCTTTTTCAACTTTAATTCATTTAATAATGCTCTAAAGTGACCTGTATGCGCTGCACCTGTTGGGTATTCTTTCACTATAAGTTTACCAATAGATGCTTTCGCGATGTTCTGTATTTTAGAATCGAATACGTTTTTAGGTAATGTTCCTAATTGTTGTATTGGGTAATCCATAAGGTTTGCATCGATTCTTTCTGCAATCCTTTCTTCTGCCATTTCCATAGTAATATAAAGAACGTTTTTACCTATCTCTAAATTAGCTGCTGCACAATGGCACATGAAAAGTGATTTACCTACACCGGTACCTGCCATGGCGATGTTCAAGGTTTTATTCGGTAAACCACCTTTCGTTATTTTATTAAAGTAATCTAAATCCCACGGAATTCTTGTTTCTGTGGTGTTATAGAAATCGAATCTGTCCGAAGAGTTATCGATATAATCGTGACCAATATTTGGATCAAAATTAACACCCAAAGCATTCGATAGTATTTCTGGAATTGCGCCTTCACCTTTATCTTTTCCTTTGCCATCAATGATCTGAATCGATTCCATAATAGCATTATAGATTGCCCTATCTCTGCACCATTTCTCTGATTCATTAACTAAGTAATCTATATCTATATCTGATTTCTCTTTTATTTCGCTTATAAGCGCGTTAGATTGCGTTAAAACATCATCTGCTGCACTAACCTTTTTAAGTTCTAATTCTAATATTTTTCCTGATGGAATCTTATTATGTGTAGATACAAAATCAACAATAAGATCAAACACAATCTTATGTGTTCCTTCGAAATAATCTTTCTTAAGAAAAGGTATTACTCTTCTACAGTAATCCTCATCATTAATCAGATGATTCAGTATGTGTGTCTGTATTTGATTCGTTATGTCCAATTCCAATTATTCCTACATTATTTTCTTCTGCATAATCTAAAGAGTCTTCCATTATATTTTGAAGTACTCCACCTATATAGTTTCGAAAGTCTATATCATTAATAAGATCTTCTTCTTCGAAACTTCCCGAATCCTGGATGTTATAGGTAAATGCCAGTGTTGCTATATCCAATTCTGGTGATTCTTTTATTTTTACCTCACCATATATGTATACAACATCTTTCCACTTACCTGTAAGTAACTTAACACCATAGAATTCTACATCATTCGATTCTACCAATTGATAGTCTTCGGGTGTGATTTCCATTATTCTTCCTCTATATCTAGTTCGACATCTAGAAGGGGGACTTGTCCAATTTGGTAGTGACCTTTGATGAATTCACTGAAGTCTGTTTCTTCAAAAATTGGTGTCCAAAATTCTTCGTTGAGAGTGTCTTTTTCACGGCATTTAGGATCGATGAGTTCTCCAGTGTCTCTATCAACACGGCAATACCAACCGACGTTAGGCTTAGCAACATAGCCGCCAGCAAGAGCAACATCCAGAAGACCAGAGTAACGCTCAATACCACCATCCCAAGAAACTGCGATAGGAACCTTTGACTTTTCTCTAACAAATCTCGATTTTTCAACGTTGATAACAAAATTATATCCTGTAACTTCTGTTCCCGCTTTCTTTTGTTGTCTACCAATAATCCATATATTATCAGCTGAGTAGTAGATACCGGTACCTCCACTCACAATAGCTTTTGGAAACAGTCCCATCTCTTGATAGGTATGATTAACAGCTAAAAGAGGAATATCTTTCATAGTTAAATATGGTGTGACCATCCTAAATAATCCTTTTAGCGCCTTGGCTCTTGACATATCAGCAACTGATTTTTCATTTAAAGCATCTTCCAATTCTTTCTTGGATGCCAAATTACCAATCGAGTCAATGATAACAATTACCTTTTCTTTCCTTTCCAGTTGTTCTAGTTGATTCACTAGGTCGAACTTAAGTTGTTCTACATCTGTAATTGGGGTATGTAATACTCTATTAGTATCAATTCCAAATGATTCAAAATAACTTTGGGGTGAACCAAACTCTGAATCATAGAATAATAATACAGCATCATCATACTTTTTTAAATAATCAGCTGCGATTAATAACGCAAATGATGTTTTAAAATGTTTTGAAGGACCAGCTAACACAGTTAACCCTGCAGATAATCCGCCATCTTTATCACCAGATAAAGCAACGTTTATCATAGGTACTGAGGTTGTTATTTGATCCACATCTTTAAAGAATAAAGAATTAGCTAAAACATCTGTTGTTTTAATCTTTGAATTCTTTTTAAGTTTATCCATTACACCCATATCAGTACCTCCTTTCAGGTCTTAATGCCATTGAAGCTTCTTTCTTTTTCCAGCGAGCTCTTCCTTCTGCTTTTTTCCTAATCCTTTTTTGACAAGGTTTTTCAAAGTATTCTCTTCTTCGAACTTCTTGTACAATACCAGCCTTTTCACATTTCTTTTTAAACTTACGTAATGCAACATCAAAAGGCATAGGTTTAGGTGGACGTCTGTCCCGGGGATGCCTCTTTCGAGGTCTTAGATCAACACTAGGCAACGAACTCCTCCCCTGGGTTCCAACTGCATCCAGTTAGCCCACCAGCTTTGAGTGCTTGTAAAGTTCTAAGAACTTCATGAGCATTTCTTCCTGTATCTAAAGCATTAGCTTGAGCATATTTTACTACACCATCTGGGTCTAGTATAAAGGTTGCTCTTAATGCGACCTGTTCATCGTGATCTATAATTCCGCAATCATTTGCTAAAGCTAAACCACAATCTGCACCTAATTCATGATTAATATCTCCAATCATGGCATTAGATTCTTTCCAAGCTACTTTACAAAATTCATTATCTCCTGATATGCCTATCACTCTGGCTTCTTCTGCTGAGATATTATCGAACTCAGCTATTTCAGTAGGACAAATGAAAGTAAAGTCCTTGGGGTAAAAGTATATTACTGCCCAAGATCCTTCAAGATCTTCTTCAGTTATACTTGTCATTTTGTTTCCATCAGGTTTGACAACATTCATTACAAACTCTGGAAACTGTTCATTTACACCTAACATACATTCCTCCTAGTTAGATTGGTTACAATAGGGTCTATTATACCACACTTTTTGGCAAAAGTAAACCCCCTAAATGGAATCATATTCGACTCCAGCTTCATTAAACATACCTTGAGTTAGTTTGATAGATTCCATCCATCTCTCAGGTACCTTAGTGAAATGATCAAATGGTATAACTACTCTTTTTATACCAACTTGAATAATGGCTTTTGCACACTCATGGCATACGGGAAGTCCGTACACGTACATCGTGCTACCATCTAAATTAGCTCCATTATATGAAGCATTGTATATGCAATTCATTTCAGCATGAACTACATATTTGTATTTTGTTTCTCTTACATTTAATCTTAATTCTGTTTCTTCTACCTTTCTAGGAAATCCATTATAACCTTGGGCTAATACTTGACCTTTATCTCCTATCGCGACCGCGCCTATCTGTGCGCTCGGGTCTTTCGACCACGTAGAAAAGAACTTAGCTAAATCTAAATATCTGTGATCGTATTTAGAAACCATACATATCTCTCCAAATTGCCATATTAACCTGTCTTTGTTTCATAGGATCCTTCCTTATTTGATCTGTTTTCAGTGGATGTTTATCTCTATTGAGAACCTCTTCTGGTACTAAATCACCAAATAGTTTCTTTAATACTTTCTTTTCACCATTTCTTTCTGCATATGGAGTATTTAATGCATGGCAAATAACTGATGGAGCTAAGAATGGAGCACGTAGTTCTACTGTTTGTTCCATCATAGTTCTATCTAATTTAGGTAAATGATAATAAGGTAATTCTAAGAATACATCGCTTAATTGGCTATCGTAATCTTTTGCTCTTCTATATCCACCGAATAATTCATCTGCACCATCACCAGTTAAAACGTTTCTAAAATCTAATTTATCTAATTCCCTGGCCATAGCTATTTGAGGTTTAACTGATCCTAGATCTACAGGGCTTTGATGTATTTCTACTGCTTCATAATCACCAACATTATCTAAATTAACCTCAACCATCTTATCATCACCAGCAACTAAGGATGCATAACTATATTCGTGATTGTTTACATGTATTGGAGTTATATTTAATCCTTGTTGTTTGATTAATCCATATATGATAGATGAATCTAATCCACCACTTAATAAGATACTAGCATCTCTAAATCCACCTAATCTAAGATTAACTGCATGACTTAAATCATCTCTTAGGTTCATTAAAGGAACTTTGTTCCAATCCCAATAACATACCTCTTGACCTTTATATAAAAAATGCCCTGGTTTTAATTGCCTAATTTCATTCCATGGGGTTGCACCCATTGGGTCATAACCCCATTTCATTACATTCGAAAGATGTAAAAAGTTTGGTGTAACTTCTCCATATGATAATAATACATTTGGTTCTGATGCTGCAGCAAACTGATCTACTCTATAATAAACAGGTTTAATGCCTAGGAAGTCTGTGAATATAATAGGTTCATCTTCAATAAAGGTAATGAAAGACCAAAACCCATCAAAGTAATGCCAAAAATCGTGTACGTGTGATACACTTAAACTTCCCATTTCAGCTATGTTTTCTTTGAATATCCTATGCAACATATAAGCATCGTTTTCAAATTCACCAAAATCTCTCCAATTGAATATTTCTCCAACAAACATTGAAGGAGATTCCCATGGATGATCACATATAGGTTGAATAGATATTTCAGGGTTTGGATCAACCATTGGTAAAGATGTATGAGCCATATCATAACCTTTCCAATGTTTATATCCTACATATTCAGGTAATCCCCTGTAGGACATTTGATCTATTTTTTGTAAAGAGTTTTCTTTAGTTGTTTTTGAATGTATTACAAATCCGCACATTATCCGTTTACTAATTGATTTAAAGAATATTTATCTACTTCGAAGCAATGTAGAGAACTAGCACTAAAGTGTATAGTTCCTGGTACTGCATCTAATCCTGTTTGTTCTATTAACCATAAACATAATCTATTAGCAAAATATAAATCATTATGTAAATGACGCATAACATCGCACGAGCGCATGTGATACGCGCAATGTAATTCATTTTCTCTTAACATAAAATGCCACCCGAACGTGCACGGGACGCGTTCGCCCGCGAGAGCGGCCGTACCATCTTCTGGAAACCATATTGGAATATAACATTGCCTTGTTGTTGGTTCTTTTTTAAGTAATTCTACTGCAGTGTTTAGATTAGCTATATTAAATCTAACACCCATTTGTTCTGTATCTTGCCACATACGTTCTGGGTATGAATGAGAGAATGCTTCATCCATTAAATATTTATCTGTATCTTTTAACCAGTGTACATGTGATGGTGGTGGATTACATGGTATACCACCAACTCTTTCTTCAAAGTGTTCATCTGCCCATGGCTGAACAGCTCCTAATAAATCATTTGCCTCTTCAACTGTTTCTGACATTGGACACATCATATCAGCATGTAGTATTTCTAAGAAAGCAGGATGATCGGTACCACCTTGCCATCTTTCTGTTTCAATAATATATCCTTCGTTATATAATTTCTCACGAAGACGATATAAACCTTCTTTAAGATCTTTCGCTTTCAATATCTTTTATCCTGTTGAATATATCTCGATCAGGATCTTGTCCATCAATATCATAATCAAGATAAGCAGCAAAAAAGGCTGCATAGTTAATGAGATCTACTGCCGAATCATGAAGTGATTCGAAGTTCTCTACGTATTGTTCATCATCTCGCATAGCATCTAAAACAGAGTGCATACGATTGACTTTGCCAGTCATAATATCTAAAATGGTTTGAGCACCATTTGGATAATAGTCTGCTTGTTTAATCCTAGATTTAGGATTTTGATAATCATTGCCTTTGCTAACGATTAAGTCAGCGGCATTTTTAAGTATTTGTATTGGTTTCATAATGTCTATTATACCATAGTTTTAGTTAAAAGTAAACCCCTAATATTTCTCAAGTACTGTACCTGTTTGATATAAGGGAATCTGTTGTGCATCCGGATGTTGTTTCGGATATGTATTCATAAACAAAGTATAAGGTAAATGTTTATGTACAAATGTTCCATAAGGTTTAACTGGAAGATGTTCCATTAACATATCAGCTATCATCTTATGAAGTAAATAAGGTTTCTTGTTTTGGGTTGGATCTTTAATAATGGTAATAAACTTTCCGCCTGGTTTTAGTTTCTCTATAGCTGATGTATAAATTGCTAATACTGTATCCCAGTATTTTTGTCCTTTTAAAACCCCAACGTTTTTAGATTTACCATATGTGATACTTGCCCCTTTTCCAGCAGAGGTATATCCTCTTTCTGGAGCATCTGACTGAGCAGACCCAAGAACTGGATAAGGTGTTCCGTTAATAACCATATCAAATTGTTGATCTCCTACATGTTCATGTAGATCTCTAGCATCACCAGTTATTATTCTTCCTTCACCTAAAGGAACTAAACTCCCAATCTTATCAGCACGATCATATTGTGTTTGTATAGTTCTATTAGTAATCTCTGAGAATTCTAATTCTATTCCTATAGCGTTCCTTCCATGATTAATAGATTCTACAACCGCTGTTCCTGTACCAGCTGTTGGATCTAAAACCCAATCTCCATAATCAGTAAAGTTTTGAACTGCCCATCTATATCCTTGCCAGTGTCCTGGGCATATATGTTTATCGAATCCACCTTCTGGTTTTACATCTGGGAAATAGTATTGTGATCTCGTACTTTGGGTATAGTATTGATCTGTGATTGTATGAAATAATTCCCCTAACCATTCACCTATGATAACATCTTTACCATGGTAATCTTCAGGTATTTCATCTCTCCAATATATCATTGCAGTTCGTACATCAGACGAATTGAATTTTTTTATTGTATTGTGTTTTGGTTTGGTTGGCATATCACTTCCTCATAAAGTCTAGTATCATTATTATGTGTCCAATAAGAATCAAAGGTGTATACACCATCAGTTCTTTTAAACATAAGAACATGTTGGTATTTTGTTTTACGTGATTCTAAGCGTAAAATCTGGTTGTATCGGGTTGCAATTGAATGGCCATTATATGTTTTAATCTCTACTTCTACACCTTCTGGTGTAATCACATCATGGAATTTCCTTGGGTTATCTTTGTAGTTATATTCTTGTATAAGATAAGCTTCAGCTACTAATCCATTTTTAGCATCTGATTTAATTTGTTCAAATGTTCTGTGTTTCCCGGATAGGGAATTACGGCTTACGTTTCCTTGAATAACCCCTGAAGCTATTCGAGTAGACTCTTCTTCAATCCACTGTAAACTTTCTTGTGTTAATATTGATTCTTCAAAGGTTTCGTTTAAGTCAATTCCAAATTTAAAATTCATAATATAATATAATGTTGTTATTTATCTTCTGGTTCTATGCCCTGTTCTTTAAGTCTTTGCCTGTTAGCCATATGTTGTTCTTCAACTAACTCTTTGCTTGCACCTGTATATGGTACTGCATGATAATTATCTATCATCATTTTGTTAACACTATATGAACTGTTTCCTACGAATAGCTCACCTAATATTCTTCCAAACTTACCTTTATCATGAGATACTAATTGAATCTCTTGATCTTTTAATTGTTCTTCTAAGAAAGCTTTGGAAGCTTTACCATACCATTTCTCTGTAAGATCTCTTGTTCTAGATTCTGGTGTATCTATACCTTGCATTCTTACTCTTTGCTTTTTATAAATCATTCCGAATCCTAGATCTACATCTACATCAACTGTATCTCCATCTACGACTCTAGTAACATCTACTTTATATCTGTACATATTTTACCCCTTAGCTCTCATCTTTTCTGCAAACTCTTGGTTATCGAAAGAGAGCAATAATTGTAGTTGCTTTATAGGAAGTCTGATTTCCTTATTCTTTTCCTGTACCTTTCTATCTAATACTTCCCATAATCCTATAGTATTAGAATTGGTATATTCACATATAATGTTTCTTTCAGCATTTGCAAATGCCTCAACATCTTCTTTAGTTAATATGAAATTGGTACCAGATCTTTTCTTAGTTCTAATTTCAACAGATCTTCCATTAGGATCTTTTCCATCAGTCTTAGCTAGTTTATTATTTCTAGTTTGATGATGATCCTCTAGAGGATTATAATTAAGCTCAACACTTAAATATTCTTGAGCTAACCATTCACCTAAGAATTCAAGCTCTTCTGCTTTAGTAGGTTCTTTTCTAATTTTAATTGTTTTAGTAACTTCAGATTGTTTAGCTTCTATTGCAGCTTTTCTGATTGTTTTATTCTTTGATTTTCTTGGCATTATTTATTCCTCTATTCTATTTATAAAAGATATGTGCTTCAATTTGAACTAATCTTTCTAGATGAGCAGCCCAATATGGATAGATATAATCTGCGTGGTAATATAAAGCACCATCTGTTATATCAATGACATTTTCTTGTAATATTAAATCGGCTACTCTAATTGATTCTAGCCATGTAATTGAATCTTTAGGTTCATCTGATTTACCATCACAGAACCAACTAAACTGGCATTGTCCTCTTGCTGGTATTTTTTCCCCAGTCCAAGAAGTTCTCCATTCTTTTGTTTGATATACTACATCACATATTTCATTTGGGAATTGTAGATCATCTACTCTATTCATAGTAACATTTGCTACCGCTACTTTACCCGAGAAAGGTTGATTACCAGCTTCAAAATAAATGTTTTGTGCTAAACAATATCTTCCCCCATTCGCATCATATCCCCATGCTTTATTTGCGACTAATAGCAATGCAATAAAAACTAATACTCCGCATGTTATATCAAACCATTTTCTATCTTTCTTCATTTATCCCCCTTGGATCCAACATACTGGATAAACACACCAATAAGGGTTTGCAAATCCTAGCATCCATAATATTAAGATCCAAAGTGGTATTTGGATCCACGTTTTACCTTGTGACCATTCTCTAAATCGAATAGCATAAGGTGCTAATTTATTAAATAAGTATTTCTTCATTACCATTTATCCGGTGTTGGGTCACACGCTTTCTCATAATCCCACGGTGTGGCTACTGCGTATGGATCACCCATTTGTTTACCTATGTAGGTAAAGCTCTTTTGTACAACAAATGGTGCTACGTGATCTAAGTATCTATCTACACAGGTTTCTTTCTTTTCTGCATATGCTTCTACTTCTTCGTAAGTACCATAAACCAATTCTTTGTTTTGTAGTTTTGCTAGTTCAATCATAATTCTGGTGGAGCTGATAGGAATCGAACCTACGACCTACTGGATGCAAACCAGTCGCTCTCCCTACTGAGCTACAGCCCCTAAATATTTTTTCTAAATACAAATTCAATTGCTCTTTCCGCCTCTTTATTAATCGGTCTTTTTAAATACCAATTACCTGTATCTTGATCTAAATCTCTAATTAAAAATTCTATTTCTTTTGCTGTAATTGGATAACCTTTACTTATAGCATTACCTGCTATCGATACCATAAGTTGATACATTGAATAATACCAGCCTTCATTTAAACCTTTATATTCTGTTATCTTCTTTTGATTTACGAAAGGACAATCTCTATATCCAGTCCAGGTTATATCTGTATTATTTAATTGAGATTTTCTATGTTCCATTAATCCTTGTTTAATGGCATCGGGAAGGCGATCGTAAAAGTTCTCAGATCGTACGATGTATTTGTGTCGTACCATAATTTCATCTGGGTCCATAACATCTCCCTCATGAGAGAAGATGAAGTTGAATCCATTTCTGTACTGAGACGGAACGTAATACATCCTTGAGAGATCCTTTGTTTGGGCATCTGCTATATCTCCTATTTCTTTATTTAATGCATACCAAAAATGTTTGATATCAGCTTGATCAACAAATTTAGTAAGAGGAAAGACAAGCCTAAACTTAGGGCTGTTAACACTACTGCTTGCAGTGCTATAACAAACATACTTATAAGTTTCATATTTCTTTTCTATCTCCTTTATATCACCATGAAAATCATCAACGTCCACAATACCAAAACCACCCCAAGCGAGTACATTCTCGTTCGCCCGAGTCGTGTCAGGTTTATATATGGCCGGACTAATAAGCGGTGCATCAGATTTCTTTTCATATTTGTTTCCTTCTGCTAATCTATATAATACAGATTCAAACTGTTCAAAGGATTCATAATCCATTCTTTTCGCAGTTTTATTATCGTATATACTATCGAATATTGTTAGTGAAATCCCCATGGTTACCTTTATGTGAAGGAGGTTGCCATCCCTCTGGTTTAGCTAAGTCAGGAAGTCCTAAAGGATTAGGTCTTTCCTTCTTAACGCCTATTACTTTTGACATATTAGCTCTATGAACTTCGTCCCAAGCTTTATCGGGATCAACCCCGAATGCCAAAAGTGTTCCAATAGCTACTACGCATAGGTCGATAAGTCCATCAACTATTTCTTCCCCATCCATATTAACTAATGCTGCTTCTGTTTCTTCTAATTCTTCTCTTAAGAAATCCATTCTAAATTCTAAGAAGTTCTTTAGCTTATCTTTGTTAGCAGGATCTTCTGCCCATTTACGAACACCATACTTATCCTGCATATCTTCTATATCTTTTACCCAGTTCGAACTCATCCTGTTATAATTCCTTTTGGTGGTGTAGATATTCCAGATCTTGCTTGTCTAAATTGATCTATCAGATCTTCTATCGGATCAACAACAAACATAACATCTTGTTTTCTAATTGAGATACCATCTTTCGCTTCAGTATAAGGTAAGAAAGGCATAAATCCTATTCTACCTTCTCCAGCTGGTATCATAACAATAGCATCTTTAAGTGTATAACTATCTTCAGATGAATTAACTACTTCAGCAATTAATTCTTCACCTGAAACTAATCTTAATAATTTAATTTTCATATTTGGCCTCCATTATACCACATTATTATCGATTTGTAAACCCCCTAATTTCCTCTATCACCTTCGGCTCAAGTTCAGGATCATTCCACATACGGTTAAGTCCGCTGGGGTGTGGAACTTTTAAATGGGGTATCTTCTTCTTGGTAAAGTATTCAGATACTTCATTACCCATAGCTATTACTTTACATCCCATTATCTTTTCTAAATGATCTGGTTCCCATATATTTGTCCAGGTCCAATTTAATAAACCAGCACTATTTGACCATTTAGTTATTCTTTTAATGGTTGGTGATTTACTAGGTGGGAAGTTACCTGCCTTTGTACCCACGTAAATTACCTTTGTAAAACTATGTGTTATCTTATCCAAAGAAATCCTCCAATGTTGATACCTGTTGTGCATTCCAACCAACTGCATCTAAAATTGGTTGAATAGCATCTATAAATGTTTTTTGAAATTGTAATTCGTAATCAACGTAATCATGCAAACCAAATTCTTCTGGTAAGTAATCTGGAAATGCTACAACGTTTTCTTTGACCGGATTTGGCATTGTAAGATATGTAAATTTAATCTTATCACCATTTCTAAGGTTAGGATATTTAGTTAGATTCAATTTCTCTCTTTGCCAATTATATACTAAGGAACCACGAACATGTATTGGAGTTCCTTTCTTATAGCTTTGTACAGTTTTAGTTTCACCACCTTGGGTATTATATGTGTAACTTTCTATAAAGCCTGTTATATTATTTACCCCTCTTGGAAAAGCTATCTCGTGTGGGGGTAAGGTAAAGAAATGAGATTTGAATTGCTTAATAGCTTCTTGCACATCTTTCTCTTCTTGGCTAATAATAACTTTAAAGATTTCTATTAATGCTTCACGGCAAGCTTCTGGGGTAGATGATTTGTTAGCTTCTACACCAATTGTTTTGATCTTTGGAACTTTGAATCTAACACCTTCGTTATCCACCACATTAAGGATATACCTTTTCTTAGCAAGGTAAATGCCTCTATCTGCGATAACCTCTCTGCCCATAACCATTGTATTCTTAATACCACCATATCTTTGGTATATGTTTTCATAGCAATCTATGAATACATTTTCTAATTCTTTACATACATTATCTAGGAAATCAATTGGATTCGCTGGTTTAAACTGTTCTACTAATGGACCTAACCCTATATATAGGGAATCAGTATCGATTGCTAAGACGTAATCTGTGTTGGTCTTAAGCAGCTTATTTAGGTATCTATTAATAGATTGTTCACCCCAACGGATAATTAATTGGCCAGATAAAGTAATGCCTTCGGCAATTCTTTGGTCAAAGAATCTGAAATAACGATTTCCTAGAGCACCATATAAACTATTAAGAAGAATCTTAATTGCCATTTGTCTATTTTCCGCATGGGATATATCTCTTTGTATTCTATAAATTTCTTGTTTATCTTCTGGATCTGCCTTCTGTAATTCTCTTTGTGAGTCCAGCATTTGTTTCTTAACTTCTACCCTTTCACTGTACATTTCTTCTACGATCTTGGGAAGTACACCCTGTTTTTCAGTATGGAAATATTGGCCATTAGCACATAATCCATACCCATCTTTGTATACCTTTTGCTTACCTTCTAGCATAGAATCTACATCAACATTAACCATTTCACCATTAGCTATGGTTTCAGGCGACATATTGTATTGCATGATTAGGGAAGGATATAGTGAATTAAGATCAAAACTAACTACGTGGTTATGTAAACCTACTTGAGGTTCTTTAACATATCCACCAGCATAAGTTGTTTTCTCTTGAGGATCTTTTGGGAATGGCATGATAATATTATCAGCATATAAATCACGATGAATGATTGTATCCCAAATTGCAGTGGTACCAAACACATCGTTATAGTTAACACCACCACGATATGCTATAGTAAGAGCAAGGGTAATCAATCCCATCTTATCTTCGAATCTATCCACTAACTCTACATCTTTAATGTTATAATCAATAAACTTTTGATGATCAGCTTGATATAGATTGTTTAATGTACCATGTTCTTCATAGGATAGTTTAGATTCCCCAAGAACTACATGAGCAATATGATTAAGAGAATATGATTCTTGTTGCCCGTAGGCATAGCCAAACTTTTTGAATACTTCCATATAATCCATTTGGGATATACCCTGGAAATCATATGTTTCATCGCGATTCATAGATTTGTATGCGATTCTAGCTTCTCTTCGCTCGACCATGCCCCAAGGGGAAAGCTTTTTAATATTCTCTTCACCGAGATCTGGGCCAAATACTCTACGTATACGATTAACCAAATAAGGTATATCGAAGAACTTAGAGTTCCAACCAGTAATAATATCAGGTGTGTTTGAAGGTGTAGCCCAGTGATTAATGAAATCGATTAGTAGTTCTTTTTCATCTACACATTTCTTATAGACCACACGGTTAGTTTTCATGTAGGAGTTTTCTACATCATAATCACCTAACCCCCAAACATAATAGGTATGATCAATATTATTTTTAAGACATATTGCTGTGACTGTTTTTAATGCTGGTCCAGGTTCAGGGAATCCATCATCGGATTGAACCTCTATATCGATAGATGTAACATTGATTAAGTTTCTATCGAATTCTATTTCACCTGGAAACAGATCGTTGATTAAGCAGGATTGGTATCTGGTATTACCAAAGATCTTTCTGCCTGCTACTGATTCGTTTTCTTTAATCCAATTCTTAGCATCTCTCATAGATTCGAATTGGACAGGAGCAACAGGAACCCCAGTAAAGGATTTCCATTTTGTTGCTTTGTTTGTTCCTACAAAGAGTGTAGGTTTATATTTGATTTTCTTTTGTACACGTTTGCCATTTTCTATGCCACGATAAAGTAACATATTGCCATAACGAGAGACGTTTGTGTAAAAATTCATAATGTATATTATACCATAGTTCAAGTCAAATGTAAACCCCTAATTTCTTAGGGGTTCACTCTTTTAATTAAGTCCAGCTAAGAATAACAGTCCTGGTCCTACACCTAAAGTCAGAGTAAGGATTAAGACAAATTCGATGCTGGATCTAATTGAATGCTTGTGCTTTCTAATGTAGCCCATTGCAATCTCCTAGTAAATAAGTTAAACTCGTCTACTAGGTTTCTCTAATTCATCATTTTACTTTAAATGATTTCTTCGTTGATGCCCCAGTAGATCCTATATCGATCTTCCTTGGACGCCTTTCTTTTGGAATCTCTACTCTAGCATAAACTACGAGTATACCATCCTCGAAATCGGCACCATCTATTACGCAGAATTCTGAGAGGCGGAAGCTCTTCTCAAATTTGCGGGATGAAATACCTTTATATACGAACTCACGCTCGTCATTACTCATTTCGCCTTTGATCTTCAGAATACCATCTTTAACCTCAACTTGAATGTCTTCTTTCTTGAAGCCAGCTAAAGCTAACTCAATTAGGAACTTCTCCTCATCGATCTTTACCACATTATGTGGTGGATAGTTATCATTGGATCTAGCTGAAGAATGAATCCTCTCCAACTCGTCAAATAGACTATCAAAGCCTACGAATAGTGAACGCGGTACGTTCAGTGTGTTTCTTACCATTTTATTTTCCTCCTATTAAATAGCAAGGTTATTGGGAACCCGACCTTCGGCGTTCCTCAGTATATATTTATACGCAATTACTCTTTACTTTGAGAATTGCCTATATTATATTTTGGACATAGTTCCCACATATGTTTGTCTTTGTAAGATATTACCTTAACCTGACGAAGTGGTGCTATATCCTTAGCAGCTTCTGGATTAAGAATTGTAACTAATCCCCAATCTGCTAATAGTGTAGCGATAGTGTTTCTACGCTGCACATCATTCTCCACTAGATTGGAAGGTTTCCCATCTAATAAGAATAATTCTTTGAAATGTACTATGAAATAACGTCCTTGCTTATGTAAGATGTGACATGATTGAAATAGCTTATTATCTTTCCTAGAAGCGACTCCAATCCTTGTTAGTGTTTCTCTTACCTTAAGGAAGTCATCGGGTTCGTTTAATGTGATTTCCAGCATGTCCGCAGGAACCCAATCGTTAACTGGTTTGTTTTGTTCTTCCACCTTTATAAATCCTTTCTTTCAAATCTTCAATTTGATTATTATTTAATAATGATAAAACGGATTTAGCTTTCTCATCGCTATACCCATAATATTCTTTAACAACCTCTAAGTTCTCATAATTGAGGGGTTTTAACCACTTAGAGAATCTATTTTTCTTTCTAATAGTATTTATGAAAAAATCGAATTGAAGACGCGCATCTAGGTGATGATATTGGTTCATTAGATTCGCATATAATATAGTATCTTGGAAATTAGATAGTGATCTATTCACCATAAAAGCATTGTAATCTTTCTCAGCTATATCATCCACCATTATATCTTTCTTGGTGGTATTAATAGCTTTTACATACTCAAATGGATTCACTTTTATAATAACTCAATTGTGCTTGATATTTCTTATTAGATTCATTTAGTTTATTACATAGATCATTTAGCTCTGCAATTCTCTTTTGTGCTGCTGCTAATTGCCCTTGTAATTCTTTAACATTACCTTCTAATAGTTTTACTGTATCGTCTTGTTTCATTTGAACTGTACCTGTGTCATAGCTTCTGTTAAACATGCGACCATATTCAATTCATGATCGGCAACAAAAGCATTTTTATATTGATAATCAGCTAATATTAATACTAATTGCGGAATAGATTTAGGTTCAACTCTATCATTCATAGCATCATATAACTTCCTAAAGATTGAAGCTGGTTCAGCATCCATATTGTCTGCTACCCATTGTCTCATAGCTTTAAAGTTCTTCGTCTTAAGGTAAGTAATTAAATCAACAATAGCTAGATCTGCTATCTGATGTATTAATATACTTGAATCAATTTTACCTGAAGCTGAATGTCTTTGTAATTCATTAATAACTCTACGCCAATCTGGTTGGTGTTTCAATATTAATTCAGCTATTACTTCTTTCTCATATGTGATTGGACCTTCCGTATTTAAAATGTAACAACATCTATCAAGAAATTCCATACATAATTCTGGCATATCCTTTTTCGGGATATTAAATTCTACCACTGCACATCTTGAATGTAGTGGTTCAATAATTCTATTTTTGAAATTACATGTAAGAATAAATCTACAATTCGAAGAGAATTCTTCCATAAATGCTCTGAGAGCAGGTTGGGTGGACTGGGGGTTTAGATAATCAGCTTCATCTAGTATAACCACCTTGTATCCACCCGAAAGAGATACGCTTGATGCGAATTGTTTTATCTTTGTTCTTAGTGTATCAATTCCGGATTCTTCTGACCCGTTAATCATTAAGTAATCTAAACCAAGCTCATAGCAAAGTGCTTTTGCAATTGTAGTTTTACCTGTGCCGGCTGTACCGGTGAGAAGCATATTGTGCAGTTCACCTCCGTTAACAATATCTTCGAAAGTTTTCTTTATTGAATTAGGTAATATACAATCTTGTATGAGCTGAGGTCTATACTTTTCTACCCAGAGAAATTCATTCACCTAGAACCTCCCAACCTTTAACAGTATCTAGTCTGAAACTTCTCCATGCATTCTTATCCAAAGACCATACTGGAAAATGTTCCATTTGATCTGCGGTTATTTTATCTAGATTTGCAGGAGCATCGTTTGCTTCTAGAACTACTGGGTTGAGGGTACAAGGCATAACTCTGAGTTCGCCTGTGTCGATCTTTTGAAAGGTGACCGTAACCGTGCCTTTCTTTAAGGCTGTTAATAATCTTGCTGCTTCACTTTTATCCATAATCATTTCCTATATAAATGTGGGGAGCGTTATGCTCCCCTATCAATTTAAGATTCTGCTGAATCTTCTGAATCAGCATCTGTTTCAGGCACAGAGCCTTCTGGTGCTGGTTCATCTTTTGGTGCATTAGCTTGAACAAAAGAAACAAATCTTTCTCTTAATCCGCCAACGCTAGCCAATTCAGGTCCTTCAAACCCACCACGTCTCGAGCAAATATCAATTATTTGCACGGCTGTTGCGATGTCTTGGAGGGATAACCCTTGAGCTTGGCCTTGCTCTTGGTTTACTACTTCTTCAGTCATTTTTTTCTCCTTGCAAGTAGACTAATTAAGAAGGGCCGATCATTCGCACCCTTCACCTTATCCTCATAATTAAATGAGAAATCTTTATGTATGTATTTATACGTCAAACTCTGATCCGTTCTCTAAAGCTATAAAATAATTTATTGGATAATCAGTATTGGTCCAATGTGAGATTAACTTAGAACTTATATTCACATAGTAATCTCCTTTAAATAGCTTTAAGTTTGGTATACTAAAGATGAACTTAAATGCTTTAGTACAAGCATTGGTTTCATCTAAGGTTAAACTAAATACATTTGAAGTTTTATCCTGAGGATCATATACCTCAGCTTTAATAACTCCATCTGCACCAGTAATTAATAACTCATCATGAGCTAATACCGATGATGCTCTTCTTAAACTATCCATTTGTTCTGTTGTTACATTAAAGGATACTTCAGGATCTGGCATATTAATTTCTTTCTCAGGAGTAGTTAGCATATCTTTTTGTGAATAGAAATATCTAACATTAGCACCTGAACCGAGGACCTTCACGCTATCATCGCTAAAGTCTAGGTTGGGATTATCCACTAACCCAAGCACAGACAGGAATTCATTTAGATCATAAATCCCAAACTCTTGTGGAAAGTCCTCGGTTATCTCGGCTGAAGCCATAATGTTCTTGGCCTCGGCAATCGTTTTAAGCTGTTGACCTGGACTAATCAATATATTAGGATTAATCGAGGCGAAGTTGCTTAGTACTTCTAACGTTTCTTTACTTATTTGCATTATCATTTTCCTCATCATGAATAGATAAAGCAATAATCGCATAGTGCAATACCTTCATAAGATCTTTTCTGTGATCTTCGGGTATACCTTTACGCCCATAACGTTGTGCGTATTTCAAGATATTACCTATTGCAAAACCTATACCATGACCACAATCAACAATAAACTCCGTAGATTGGAATTTGTTTTTGCTATAATGCGAATCATAGGTTTTATCTATGTAAGTAGCGAGCTCTTTGCAGAGCTCACCTTCGTTAAATTTATAATTTATCATTATATTCCTCGTTGGCTCTTTCCTCAGGATCATAATCTGGATGCTCGTTTTCGAGTTCCATATCAACTCCTGAATCGACCTTAGTATAAAGATCTAGGAAAGCTTCGATTGTATCATCATCGAATCTGTTGATACAAAGGTTAATAGCTTTCATTCTATCGTTGAAGATAGAGTAAGTTTGAACTATATGGCAAAGCCTTCTAGTTGAAATAACTTCATCTACACCATCATCATAGAATGTTTTACGTATGATATCAGCCCAATCAATAAGCTTATCTGTAAACTCAGGATCTGAAGCACCGAACTTATCAAAGTGCTTATTAAGGATTTTCTTCTCGACAGAAGGAGAAGCAAACTTTTGATCAACTGAGATAGTAAATCTTTCTAGGAAAGCTTCATCGATTATAGAAGCTGCTGTAAATCTTCCATCTTCGGAACCTTTACCTTTAGTGTTAGCAGTAGCTATAACGTTGAAACCAGATGCTGGTTTAACAACCTCACCAGTCTTTTTAACTAGTACTGGTTTACCTTCCAAGATACCTTGTAAGCACATGATCTTATTTGTAGCTCTATCGATCTCATCAAGAAGAAGGATAGCTCCATTTTCCATTGCTTTTAGGACTGGACCTTTAGCGAATACTGTTTCGCCGTTAACTAATCTAAATCCACCAAGTAAATCATCTTCATCCGTTTCTGGATTGATTTGAACTCTAATGAATTCTCTATTTAGCTTAGCAGCTGCTTGCTCGACCATAAAGGTTTTACCATTACCAGAAAGACCAGATATATAAACTGGATAAAACATTTCTGATTTGATAACCTTAACTATATCAGCGTAAGCGCCCCAAGCTACGAAAGTTGGATCAACTTCTGCGAAGGTTCTTTCTTTGTTAACCACTGATTGTGGTGCCATCGCTACCGCTTGTGTTGGTAAAGGAAGAACATTAGCTTGTTCCTTTCTAAGAGGTTCAACCAAATGTGCTAGGTTATACCAACCAACTCTAGATCTAAACTCACCATTTATCAAAGGTAAGTAATCAGACTTTTTATAGCCTAGATCAGCTGCGGTTGAAGTAATTTGCTGAGTCTTAAACTCAGTAGAATCTGGATTTCTTTTTACGAGTTCCTCCAGGATTATCTCGGTGGATTTTTTCATATCATTCATAATAAATTTAACTCCTTAATTATTTTTTATTATAGGTACCATTATACCATAGTTTTGGGTCTTTGTAAACCCCCTTTTTGAACTTTTTTTATACTTTTTTCTCATAAGGATATAACCCATTAAGCTACTGCCTTACCAAAGTTAGTTAGTATTGTTTTATTGTTCTTCTTAGAAGATGAGAACTTTTTAAACGAAGATCTGATCTTAGCTATTGAATCATCAATGGAAGGATTGAACTCTTCTGATTCAGTTGAGAGCTTACCGTGTCCTTTTACTAGATAGAAGTTATCATATCCTAAGACATTTTCTTTAGAAACACATTTGAACTTTCTGTATTCTTTATTAGCTTCTTTTCTATCATCACCGTAAATATCCATTCTCCAAAGCATGTTATTCCAGTTATGCGCGCTATCTGAAACGAAGAATCCTAAGGTTCTGCAACCATATCTTTTCTGAATATTCTTTAGAAGAACCTTAGTTAATTCTCTGCCTCTTCCGCCATCGTGTCTTATTTGTTTTCCATCTATTTCTAAAACTGTATCATAGTAACTGAATCTAGAACTAACCTTATCCATTTCTCTATCATTATAAACGTTTAGACCATTTGAATCACCATCAGATAGAACGATTAGGTTCATCTTTTGAACTGCGTGCTTGGCTTTGAATTCTTTAACCATTTTATGACCAAGAACTAAAGCATCGTTTAAAGGTGTAGAACCAAACTCTTCACATTTTCCTGTGACTGCGTATTCGCTAACGTTACCTTCGTTATCCCAATCATATCTATTTTCATTACCAATCTTTCTAAGGTAAAGACCAAGTAAAGCTTCTTCAAAGTCTTTTTTCTTTAGAGAAGAACTAATTAGTAGAGGTATGCTAACATCACTCATAGCTATTTCGCCATCTTTTTGTAGTGAACGACCTTCTTCAAATCTTCTGGTAATTGTAGTGAAAGCATATACATCGAAAGGTATATTAACTGCTTTACAGAAAACGACTAAGTGAATAAGTTGATCTAAGACGTGCTCTAAAGTACTACTCATTGAACCAGAGAAATCGATAAACATTATCATGCCGTGGTTTTTAGCATCTGCTAAATTAGTAACTCTAGCAAATATATCTTCGTTTGTTTTATAAGACCAAACTTTGTTAACATCCAAAGAACCTGATTTAGCAGTTTGGGCCCTAGACCATTGATAAGCTGCTTTTCTCATTTCGAATTCTTTTACTGCGTAGTTAGCAGATTTCTTAACTTGTTTGTAGTAAGTACCAAATTCAGATTTTAGTTCAGATTTCTTTGTAGCAGAATCTGTATCTGAATCATCATACCATCTCTTCCAAGCTTTTTCTCTATCAGCTTTAAGTTCTTTATAAGAGCTTATTACGCTATTTCTAACTTCTTGATTAGGCTCTCTCATGTATAGAGGTTGTCCACCTGATTCATCGTTACCTTCAATTAGATCTTTTTCTGCTCTTCTAAAAATCTCATCAGTGATTGAGGTATCAGCATCCTTTTCAGGCTCTGGAGAATATTCCCCATCTTTAGATTCCTCAGTGGGTTCATCGGAAGAATCTTCGGAAGTTTCTGATTTTGTATCTCCCTCTTTTTCTTCTTCTCCATCATCAGAATCTTCACTTGAAGGTGCGTTAGTTTGTTCTTCTTCATCTGATTCTTCTCCTGGCATATAATCATCATGACCAGAGCTAGAAGGATCTTCCATTTCTTGTTCACCTTCTGGTAAATCAAGATCAGGTTCATTATCCGGTTGCTCTAATAATTCAGATTGGTTTTCTTGAGTGTAAGCTAAGATCTCTCTGCAAAGTTGAACCACTTCATCGAATGTTGTAGTAGTAAATGCTCTATCAAAGAAACCTTTTTCAACTGGGGAAAATGGTACTTCGATCATATCCCCTAATTTAGCTTTTAGATTTATCTTATCTATGAGTTTAACTTCTTCATAATTTAAATCGTCTATATCACCAAAGAATTCTCTATCCAATAGATCCATATATCCTCTTCTAAAAGGACCAACTAATCCTGGATAATCATTCTGAACAAATCTCTCTATACGAGCATCTTCTATAACATTCATATAAGATCTTGGCACACCTTCGATTTTCTCTGGGCTATCGTGCCATCCTTCGTATGGGGTATATAGCGCGTGACCGACCTCGTGACCTATAAAAAGATCATAAGTGTCTTTTGGCATATCTTTCCAAAGAGGAAGACCTAGGGTCCTGTTCTTAATATCGAACCAAGCGGTTTTATAGTTACCGTGTTGGATAGTTAGGTTCTCTTTTGCGAGTAGCCTTGCGATTGTTTTGTTATGATTCAATTAAACTCCTTACTTTTTAATTTAATATGGGTACCATTATACCACATTTTTGGCCCCTTGTAAACCCCCTTTTTGAACTTTTTCGTGACTTTTTCGTAACAAATCGTCAGTATTTGTTAGTTTTCGTCAGATTATCTGATTTTTGAGAAGTTTCTATCCTTCCAGAACTCTATTTTAGAGCGGAATTTGTTCTCTAGCACGTCACCTTTATGGGATATGATAAACACATTAGAATCTGAATCTAAGGTACTTAATATCTTGGTTAAGCTTTCTATACCATCTATATCTAATGAACTATCAAATGTTTCATCTAATACTAATAGGTTAGTGGCTGCTGAGTTTTTCATTTTGGCTATTTGGCGCCAAGTAAACAACAGGGACAAATCAATCCTTTGTTTCTCACCTTCGGAAAAGGATGCATAATTAAATGTGTCCCTGTGTCTAGATCTAATTGTTTCATTAAAGTTTTCATCTAAGTGAAATGCTACGAAGAAGTCTAGAACCTGTAGGTATTCATTAATTAATCTATTCATAACTGGAAGGTATTGCTTAACTACTTTGGTCTTAATACCAGTATCTTTAAGCATTTCCCCAATCACTTCATTATAGGTTCTTTCTTCTGTATACTTTAACTTATCTTCCGTTAGATCATCTTTATTATCCCTTAGCTGGGACAAACTATCTTTTGCTGTTTTAACATCACCAGTTTGGCCAGATAGTTTATTAATTTCCTTTTGTATCTTATCAATCTCTTTCTGTAATAGAGATATAGAATCGTTGTTTGAATTAATCTTATTCTGTTTATTTCTAAGTTTGTCCAGATTCGAATTAATCTCTGTAGTTGTGGTTGATAGTACTGATAACTTTCTTTGTAAATCTTCTTTTTCAGATTGAACCTCCGCGGCTGTTGTTTTAACTAATGTAATCTTTTCATTCTTTAAATCTAAAGAAATACTTTGATCACATGTAGGACAATTATCATTATCTTCATAGAACTTAGCTTCCTTAACTAATTTCTTTATTTCACTATTTAATTGTAAATTGTGGGATTTGATATTTGCTATCTGATCCATTTGTTTTTGATAATTGGTTTCTTCTGAAGCCATACTGGCAGAGAGATTCTTTCCTAGCTTTTTAGATTCATCGAATAAAGTGTTAATCTCTTGTTTATGCGTGCGGATTGAATCTCTCTTTTGATTAATTTGATCTTTGTTTATACCTTGTAGATCTTTAATGTACTTCTCTTGTGAAGCCATTTTAGTTTTAGTTAATTCTAATCTGTGTCCTAAATCAACTAATTGATCTTTAATATTTGCATTCCTTTCCCTTAGTAATTGGTTCATCTTAGAAAAGATACCAATATCTAAAAGATCTTCTATAACTTCACGCCTTGACCAAGCAGGTAGCTGCATAAAAGGAATAAAAGAAGAGCTTCCGAGTACCACAATTTGGTGAAAGGATTTATGGTTAAGTTTAAGTATATTCTGTTCAAGAAATTTCTGATAGTCTCTTGCATTCGATGCTTGATTGATAATTTTGCCATCTTTGTATATTTCAAACTTATTAGGTTTGATTCCTCTTACTATTTTAAATAACTTACTACCAATTTCAAACTCTACTTCAACAATAGTTTTCTTACCATTGACTGAGTTAATCAATTGATTTTTATTTATATCTCTATGGGGTTTACCGAAGAGACCAAATGATAAGGCATCTAATAAGGTAGATTTACCTGAACCATTTTGGCCGACGATTAATGTTGTTGGGGATTTTTCTAAATTTATATTTATATAGTCGTTTCCAGTGGATAAGAAGTTCTTCCACCTACATGATTTAAACTGTATCATAATACCTCGAGATTTTGAGCTTCAGTATATAGCTCTCTTAATTTCACTTTTATGTGATCCTTATCTAGATCTGTTTCTACTGCATCAACATATGAGTCGAGCATTTCTGTAGTATCTTCTAGGGATACTTTTTCATCCTTTACACTATCACCTAAAAACTCTTCGAAGTTCTCTGCTATCTTAAGTTCATAGGTTTCTATACTCTGTAGCTTATCTACAAATTTATCAAACATATAAAGATCGTTTTTATTTAATACTATTATCTTTATAAACTTTTTTTCGAATTCACTTATATCTATATTGTTATAATCTACTGTTTCATCATCATAAACAAACTTTTTAAAAATCGTTATCGGGTTACGTACGGGCTCTATTTCCCTCGTATCGGTGTCCAACACGTGGAAGTACTTAGGATCATCTACATCTGCCCAAGTAAATTCCATTTGTGAACCAAGGTAATGTATATTATCTCTACTAGATTTAGTATGGAAGTGTCCTGTAAGAACCATTTCGAATCTATTAAATATATCTGCATTCATACCATGAGGATTAGATATACCTGCCATCATATCGAATCCTTTTAATTCTAAATGTGCGCCTAGTATATCTGCTTCACAGTTTAAAGCAAAATCTGTATACTCTTGATAGTTACCATTATTAATCCACGGTATAACTGCAACGCCTAAACCATCGTAATCTAATACGGTTGGTTTCATTACAATGTTTATATTGGAGGTGAAATAGCCAAGCAGCTCTTTGAGGCTACACAGTTCATTTGTATTTTTAAAGTAGACGTCATGATTTCCGGGAATAATATCCATGGTAATACCTGCATCGCGCATAGGCTCAAGAAAATGCTTCCTATTAGCATTAAGCGCTTTAAAGTTAACGAACTTTCTGTGTTCATAATAATCTCCTAAGTGAAGTATATGTTTTATGTTATGTTCTTTTAAATAAGGAAAGAATATCTCTTCGTAGAATCTTTCTTGATATTGTAGGAATATATCACTTGAGTTTCTAACTCCGCAATGGGTATCATTTAATATAGCTATCTTCATAGTACCTTTCCTTGAGTTTGTGGAACTCTATATTTTGATCTATAATATCGGAGTTTAGCCATTTGTCTATGTAATATATTTATACGTCTCTCGGCTGCACGCAATGTCTCTACGTGTTCTCTTCTCTTTAAATATTTCTTTCTTCTTTTCTTAGTTACACGGTTGTGTTTTGCCTTTTGCAGGCTTGTCATTTTCTTCATACTATCCCATGAAAAGTTCTAGCTTTTCTTTTTCTTTTTTCTTTTCTTTAGCAGCAAAATCTTTAACTGCAGTATCCTTAGCTCTAACGTGGCTAATTCTTTGTCTTAAAGTATCAACATATTGCATAGTTTCAACTGCTCCAGCTTCATCCATACCTAATGCAGTGAAATCTTCTATACCCATCTTCTCGATGAATCTCATTTTAATATCCTGCTGTTTCTTTTCTTTAGTTATTCTACGTATAAAGGCGAAATAACAGATCTGGGTAAAGTACGAGAATGCATTTGGTTTACCTGTACGAGTAGCGGTTTCAATTTTATAATTGCCAATAGCTCTTAAACAGTTTTCAACAGCATCCATTACCATCTCTTCTCTATAAGTATATCTTACGAAGTTTGGTCTATGAGATAGACCTTCAGAGATCTTAAGAAAGCATGTTGCAATATAATCTGTAACTTTAGGATCTGGTTTACCTTTTTCTCTAGCTTTTCGAACGGTTTTCACATACTCAACAACAGCTAGAGAGAAGTCTTTGTTATTGATATAGTGGGGCTTTTTCTTTGCATCAGCACGTTTGGCCATAATTTTTCTCCATAAAGGCTCTATTATACCATAGTTTATCTGAAAAGTAAATCCCCTTTTTTATTTGATTTAGGGGGTTTACAAATGACAAAAAGTGTGGTATAATATATTGTCGTCCCAAGGACAGAGGTACACTAGTGAATAGTTTCTTTCTTTTGGTCCTTCGGTGGAACGGGTTCAAGTTCAATTTCATCATAATTCTCATTTATAAAATCATCTAAGTTTGCCATCAATTCATCATCACTCATTACAGGAGGTTTGCTTCGTGGCTTCAATTGTCCAGTCGCGAGCTTAATATATTCTTGTTTAATATCTTCATCAATCTCCACGTGATGTAGTATACTATGACGAGATATTTTAAATAGTTTTTGGGAAGAGAAAGGAAACCATGGTAAGAATGCAAATCCGCCAATAAGATTATTCTTTACAACATATGGTCTTTCTAATGTGAATGTTCCGTCGTCTTTCTCTTTAATTAAAGCTACTAATTCTTCACCATTAACTAATTTGAAGTGACGTATAGGTAGTAATAGGTTATCCATATTATATATTTATCTCGTAAATTTTGTATTTAAACTTTTCTTTTGAATATATTTTAATTCTTTCACCTGCATGATTTAGCGTATAATTCTTCTTCGATTTATAATGAAGATCATCAGCTATATCATATACAGTAGTATTTATACTATCTCCACTCACACGAAGTCCTCTTCCTATACTTTGTAATACTCTTATTTGGGATTTAGATGGTGAAGCAAAGATTAAGTTATGTAATCTTTTTATATTAACCCCAGTAGAGAATGTTCCAAGTGAAGCAACAATAACCGCATTATTTTCTTTTTCAGTAATAGCTCTTATTTGTTCTCTATCATCAACTGCTGTTTCACCTGAAACGTAAAATAGTTTTCTTCCTTTTTCAATCTTATCTTTTAACATATCATGAAGAGGTTTACCATGTTTCTCAACATAATTAAATAAGATTAAAGTATTACCCTTTTGATCTAATGCCAAATTACTTATAAAATTATTGCGGGGCGTGTATCCTACAATAAAGTCTAATTCTTCTTGATACTTAGCTTTAGATATATGTTTACAGAAATCTTCTTTATATTTTAATAATAACATTTGAATATCTAACTTAGCTAATTCATCTCTATCCATTAAAGCCTTAGTAGTTGTGACTTTATGTACTGGTCCAAATAATCCTTCTAATACTAATTGATGTGTTTGTGTTCCATCTAATGTTCCTGTAGTACCAATTTTATATTGTGCATTAACACATTTCTCCATAATAGATGTAAGAGATTTAGCTTTAAACTGATGTGCTTCATCACCTATTACCATACCATAATCTTTAAACATATTTGCAGGTAATTTATGTTGGGATTGCCATGTAGATATAATTATTCTTTTATCTGTTGTTCTATCTGCTCCACCATATATCTTATGTCCTAATTCTTCTATATCAAATGTATTATCTTCTTTAGAATACTCTGCAAAATCACTATACATTTGTTCAACTAATGATGTTGTAGGTACAATAATTAAGACTTTATTATCATAATATTTTAGATAATATTTTACTAGTAAATAGATGATTAATGACTTACCTGATGCGGTAGGTGATAATAACAGTGATTTAGAGCTCCGTATTGCGTGCCTAAGCGCATCTAATTGGTAATCCCTTGGTGATATATGACTCGGTAACGTTGTTTCTTCTAACGTAGCCTCTACTAAATCATCATCATACTTAGGCAATAGGTTTATATCTGAGAGTAAATTATAATCCCTTTCTTCACAAAATTCTTCTAAATACCTATGTAATCCAACATATAAAGTCTTCTTACGCATATCAAATAAACGTATTTTACCATCCCACACGCGGTTGCGGTACGCGGGCATGAACTTATATCCAGGTACATAAAAACAGAAATGTTCTGATAATTCTCTTTCAGTACTAGCTTCACATTCTATTTGTAAGAATGTTTCATTAACTTTATTTGCTATTACAGTTTCCATGAATCTAATATTTCTTTTAATCTTCTCTTTGTACTTTCAACATCACAACAAAGATAATCATGTATATACCAATATATAAATTGATCAGCTTCTTCTCCATTATGCCATGTTAAATCTTTAACTAATCTAGGTAAGTTTGGTAATACTTGTAATTGTTTTGTAACCCAATGATATTCTGGCCAACCATAACTTATAATAGGTACTTGATGCATTAAACATTCTATTCCAGCAGTACTATTATCTATGATAGCCACACGGGTGCGCGGGAGTATATCATGTAAGGATTCAAATCCTTCTCTTACATCTACACCCCATGATTTCCATTTATCTATTAATTTATCTCTTTTTTGTAATCTAGGATGCATTTTAACTACAATAGGATAGGTTGTTTCTTTAGCTAATCTTTCTACTATTAGATCTAATTTTTTAATATGCCCACCTAATCCAAATCCTTCTACTGTTTCATCCTTAGGCATTTGACCGATAACTAATGTATGATTCTTTTCTACCTTTTTACCTTTCTTCCATTTAAGTAAAATAGAATCATCCCACTTATTTGATTTACTATTAATTAAAGATCTAATTTTACTCCATTGCATTTTATAATTAGGATTTAAATGTGAATACATTATACCAGGTTCATATGGTTCACGAAATGCTATAGAAGAACTATTCGCATATCCTAATTCATCTATTGCAAAATGTTTTGAAGTAGGCGCAGTAGGTTTAACAATCAAAGCTTCTTGGTGTGGTATTTTAGTTAAGTCTGTATGATTCCAAATATTAAGATGATAATCACTATGATCTAATTCTTCTAATGCTACCTCTATGCACGCACGTGCGTGCCCGAAGTTACCCTTCCAATCATATTTAAAATCGTGTATTTTATATCCCACTAGTAAACTTACGCCATTCAATCATATTCTTAATATTCTGATGACGCCATTTAATGTTATCCATTATCTCTTTTAAACAATTAACTATTTCTTCTTGCATAGCTAATTTTAATTGATGTTCTTGTATGATAGGATCAGCATCATACCATTTATCCATATCCCCTTTAAGAACAGTTAATCCATTTAAAGGATCGTATTCCCATCCTTTAGCATCTAATTCATCCTGGGATAACTTACCACCATAATGAAGGAACTTATCCCTCAACAAAGGTTTAAAGTCTAGTTCTAGCTTTTTTAATTTGAGTTTTGATTTAGAGTATAAATCAAGATATTTTGAGTGTAATTTTGCGGATTCACGTGATGCTTCATCTAATGCCATTTCATCAATCTGTGCATCTTTCTTCCACATTTCGAGTAAAGATTCTATATTCATAATGTCTATTATACCACAGTTTACTTAAAAAGTAAACCCTTAAATTTCAAAATAAGTGTATTTAAATGTTACTTGAGCTTGCACATATTCTATATCAGTAGCTTGTGCGTTAAATTCTATTGAAGATAAATTTGTTGGAAAGAGATCAAACAATTTAATCTCTTTAACAATATTATTATGTGAAGTTAAAATCATTAACCTTCCATCATATTTATAATCTTCTGGATTCTTTGCGTTAGTTATATTGAGCATCCAATTATAGATTTCAATATAGTTTTCAAGATTTTCTGTAACGTTAAACGTTATATTAAATTGATCAAAGGTCATTCGATCACCAGTAAATCCTAAGTTAACACCTTTATACCCTTGATCTACATTAGATAAAGATATACCAGGTAGATTTGCCTGAGTACAAAAATACTCTGTATTTGCTCTATCTGCATCTATCTTTAGGGTAAATCCAACAGGACTTAGAAAGTTTTTGTTATCCGTTAATGCCATATTTCTCGTCGTATTTCTCTAGTAACCAATCTCCATATTGATGTGCATATTCCTCATGCGTCAATCTATTTGGAGCTGATATAGGATCGTTATGTTCATCACAATAATCTAACCACATTCTAGTAATAAAGCTCTTAAGATTATCTCTTTTTATTTCATTCATATTACTATTTATATACTTTATAATCTTAGTTTACACAAGAAAAGAGGGACCGAAGTCCCTCTTTAAATAGTTGTTTCGAAAAACGGTTTACACCATTATGTCATCAACTCTGAAGATTCTAAAGTATGGATTAGCTCTATCAGTACCAACACCGTCTGCTGCGACGAATGGGTTAGTAACCATTCCATATCTAGTTTTGAATCCGATCCTTGGTTGGAAGTCACTTTCACCAACGGCTTTAACCATAGTTAAAGGAACGTATGGGCAGTAGAACATACCAGCGTCATAAGGATTTTGACCTCTGTAACCAACACAAGCGAAGTCTACAGTTGAATAAGGATCAATGTAAACTTTCAATCTTCCGTTAAGAACACCAGCAAAAGTATTACCAGTATCATCAACGTTAAGGTTAGTTGCTAAGGCTGGAGAGTAATCCATCATGCCTGAAGCCGCTAGAGCTGAAGCAACGTCTGAAGAAACGATTACATAGTTACCTTTTCCTCTTCTTGTTTCTTTAGCGATAACGTTTGCTTCTCTTTCGAGTTGCATAATTAGGCCTTTGAATTTCTCTGCCATCCATCTACCGTCTGAGTCAGTAGCAACATCAAAAATACCTGATGTAGCTGTTGAAGATTGTAAAGCACCAATTTTAGCTTTTGTTAAAATTGTTCTTACAACCTCACGGTTGATTTCTGCAAGGATTTCAGCTGACAATATATTAGCAAGTTCGCCTTCGGCGTCAAGACCATGAATAGCTTTAAGGTCTTGTGCTAATTCCATTGTGTATTCAGCTTTTAGTGCTCTTGACTTAGCAGTAACTGTTGATTTCTCGATTGAGAAAGCCATTTCAGCAAATGCTGCGCCAACACCACCAGATGTACCACGGGCTTCCGCAGTAGCTGTTGGTAAACCAGAACCAAATGTAGATACAACGTCTGCTGTATCCGCAATTGAACCATCTGTATCGGCATCAACTACACCAGCTAGACCTGTTGGATCTGCTTGATGTGTACCTGTACCTGAGAAGTCTGTATCAGCTTCGTCAAATAGTGCTTCTGTTCCACCTTGAGTTGAATACCTTGATTTCATTGCGAAGATAAGGCCAGTTGGTCCAGACATTGGCTGAACACCTGCTATATCATAAGCAATAAGATTAGGCATTGCACGTCTTACGAGAGAGATAAGAACTGGGTCGAAATTATCGATACCAGAACCAGTTACGTTAGCAGCTGCTTCTGAGATGTCGAAAGATCTTTTAGCTCTTTCTTCTTGTAGGGCAACTTCTTGGTTTTCAAGAAGACGTGCAGTTACCGCTTTCTTATAATGATCGTCAATCGCTGGAGCACTTTCGTGACCTAGGACTGGTTCCCATTTTTCGATAAGATTTTGATCTGCATTAAACATTTTGTTTTCCCCTTAAGGTTTGCAATTAATTAATATTAATCAATAACATTTAGCTATTGAATTTAGTTAAGGCTTGAGAGTACGCACTCATGTTTGAAGATAGTTCAACAGATTCTGCTTCTCCATCTTCTCCTATTAATGCATCAGATTCATCAGTTGATTCACTAACTTCTTGTTTGAAGTAAGATTCTTTGATAGTTTTAACTTTATTTTCAAAAGTTTCGCTATCTTCGAATTCTACATCTTCAACCAAACCAGCTAGTTTCTCAGCTTCTGTATCTGCTAAGCCGGAAGACGCTTTACGCACGATGTCTGCTCTTTCAAAAGATTGAGCTCTATCATGTAATTGTATATTGTCTTCAGTGGTTTTATTGAGCTGTTCTTCCAGTTCAGAAACTTGATCAGCTAAATCGTCGATCAGGTCAGCTTTACCTTCTGGAACTTCAATATAATGTTCTTTGAACACTGATTGTAAAGATTGCATGAACTCTTCAGCAATTTCAGTCCTAAGACCTTGTTGTACTGCGACTTCATTTTCTTTCATCCAATTTTCAACAACATAGTTCAAGTAGGAATCTACTTTCTCTACGATGCCTTCTTGGACATCCTTTACTTCAGATTCAAGATTTTGCGCATATTCAGCTTCTAATCTATCGATCTCAGCGCCTACTTTTGTAGCGTAAGCGGCTTCGAAGATAGCAGAGGCTTTATCACGGAATCCATCAGATAGTGTTGCTTCTTCAGCAACTATAAGATCCAAGTCTTCAGACCAATCAGCAGCTTCTTGCTTAGCAGAAGCATCTGAAGGTTTAGCCTTAATAGACTTATCCTTTTCTGCTTTTACTTTCTTAATAGCTTTTCCTACTGATCCATCATCGATAGACTCTTCTACTTCTTTGACCATCCTGGCGAATAGCTCTTGCGCTTCGTGCTTGCGTGCTTTCTTAAGCATTTCGACTGCGGCGTTTATGATACCAGCTTTAGTTTTAGGCATTTCAAACGTAGGTGCAGATTCTTCGACTTCGTCTTCTTCTTCTTCTTCGTCATCTTCCTTCACTTTAGCTTCATCAACTTGAACTTCCTCTTCGGAAACTTCTACTTGCTCGTCCTCAGCTTCAGCAGCTTCAACTACTTCTTCTACTTGATCTTCCTCTGCAGGAACTTCAACTTCCAAAGTTTCTTCAACTACTTCTTCTGATTCGGGCGCGACGCCTTCGACTATTTTTTTATATTCGTTAGTCATATTAGACATATCTTTGTCTCCCAAAGTAATTTATAATTTAGAGAGGAAATTTTTAAACGCTCTTATTTCCACTTCAGGCAAAGCCCTTAGTGGTGCACGTTTTATTTCAGTCTCAATTTCTTCAATCTCTTGAGCTTTTAAAATGCCGTTGTCCCATATCCAGTCTACTCCTTCCATAATTCCGTTAACGAAAGCGGAAGGTGCAGAGGGATCTTGGACTATATCTACGGAGGCTAACATAAAGTCATCCCGTACATACGCGCCATCTCTCCTGTTATCAAGAGTTCCCATACCACGACTTGATACACCAAGCTTAACTCCACCTTCGAGCAAACCTTCTACGATTTGTCCCATCGGGGTTTTAAGTATTGATGCTTTTCCATAAACATTATTTCCCTGGAATTCCAGGTTCGTAATTTTATGAGAAACTTTATCCAGGTTTACGGTTGGTCCTTCTGGATGATTTAACTCTCCAACCGCTCTTCCCTGAGAAACCTGTTCTTTCACATATTTGTCAACAGCTTTCTCTAAAATCTTTTTTTCATATATTCGGCCGTTTCTATTCTTCTTTTCGGCCTGCATAAAGACACCTTCTATATAAAGGCTCTTTTTACCATTGTTCTTTTCTACGATAACCTCTAATGGAGATTCAACGTATTCTGATATTAACTTCATATTAGTTTTCCTCTAATAATTTAAGAAAATCCATACCAGCTTCTTCAGCTTCAAGAATATTATCAAAGTCTTCATCTATTAGTTGATCAGCACACTGTACTTTGTATACATCATTTTCTTTAAAAATGATTACATTGTCACCGAGCTTTTTAACTACTATCGGTTGAGACTTTAAACTTTCTCGAAACTCTCTGAATAACATTAGGCTTCTACCGGTTCTTCTACTGCTTCAGGTTCATCTTCTGATTTACCTATAGAAGAGGCTATATCCACCTTCTTAGCATCTAAAGCATCATTTAGTTTTGATTTCATTAATGTATCAAAACTCTTATTTGCTTTAACGTTATCACCATTCTTAATATTATCAATCAATTCATTTGTACTCATAAAGTTTTCCTCGTACTCTTATTTATAAAAAATTAGATGTCAAGATCAAGGTCTTCACCTGATTCTTCACCTTCTTTCTCTATTTGTTTATCAATTTCAGCAATATCATCATCACTTTGACGTAATATTTGCTTACGTATCCATTCATTAGATACATATTTACCTACATATTCATCTAATGAAGCTAACATTTCAAATCTTTCACGAATCATTTCTGATTCTTTTAATTCACTGAAATAGTTATCTTCAATAAAATCAAATGCAATCTCTTCTTTCCAAGCTTCCCAATCCTGCTTAGTTATAATCTTCTTCAATAATAACTGAGTTCTTAATGCTTGCATAAACAAGTCTGAGAATCTCTTTCTTAATCTATCAATGAATTTCTTAAATTTAACCTCATCTCTAGATATTTCTGTACTTCTTCCTAAAGTAAATTGTGCTTCTTGTTCTAATCTATTCAATGGAACATTTAAAGCTTTATATAATTTCTTTTGGAAATATATTATATCTTCTATAGAACCTAAGTTTTCACCTCCAGGTAAAGTTGATATTTCAGTACCTCTTCCACCTTCTCTTCTAGGTAGGAAAAAATCTTCTAGCATACTCATATGCTTTTTATCATCTTTAATTTCACCTGTACTAGCATCATATACCAATTTATTTCTATATTGGTTCATAATATTTTTAAGGTATTCCTCTGCTTTACCCTTAGGTAAGTTACCAACATCAATATAGAATATTCTTCTTTCTGGTGCTCTACTTATTCTGTAGATAACCAAAGAATCTTCCATCATTCTTAATTGGTTAACAGGTTTAATAGCCTTATGTAAATATGATAAGATTCTAGTTCTTCCAGGATCTAATTGACCTGAAGTACAGTATATAATAGCATCAGGGTGAATCTTAACTCCCTGATTATGTTTTTCCAATTTGTTATCTTGGAAAATAAAGTATTCTTCTTGTTTGGTGATTATCTTTGCACCAGTCTTAGGATCTTCTTTCTCTTCAATCTCTTTGACCTTTCTTAATTTAGCTGGGTCAATATATCTTAATTCTTTAATACCTTTACTAGGTGATCCTTCGTCTATAATAACATGATAAGGTAATCTTCCATCAATATACCACTTTCTGAATATATCATGTGCGTATTGATTGAAGTTGATCATCTTTAATATCTGATCAAACTCATTCTTAATTGATTCTTTTATTTGATCAGATACATCCAAAGCATCTAACCTTATATCAACAGGAGCTGAATCATGATCTCCTACAATTGTTTCATTAACTATATCTTCAATTGCTGCATCACATTCTGGCTGGGCTGATATATCCCTATATTTCATTATAAGATCTAATTCACCTTTTACTTTGTCTCCATCTACATCTAGATAAACACCGAAATGCCCACCAGATTGTATAACACCGGCGCCATCAGCCTCGGTATCTGGTACAAATGAAGGTCTAGGAGGAGTTTTACTCTTCCTATTTATTTCAAATCCAAAAAATTCTGCCATTCTTTAATTCCTCATATTATCAGAGGGGAAATTAATCCCCTCTTCTAACATATTTATACTACTTTTTATGATGTAGTATCTGATTCCCAATACTGAACCTGTAGTTCTACTGTAAATTCCTCAATAGTATCAGCTGTATCGTAATTAAGATCAATTGCACTAATTGAACTAGGCCAACATCCACGGAAATCGTATTTCTTAGAAACAGTTCCATCTTTTCGTAATTGTTCAACAACTACGTCAGATGAGAATTCGTTCATATCTACTCTTCCTGTGTTTCTTTGGTGTTCATTAATACCGTTCATCCATTGCTCGAAAGCTTTACGAACATCAAATTCAGCGTCATTGATGATTGTTAAAGAAAGATTCTCAAAAGTTCTGTCACCAGCCATTTTAAGTTTCCTTCCTCTAAATCCAACTTCAACTGAACCTATTGTTCCACTCGGGATAGTAGCTTGCTTACATAAGAATGATGTAAGTTCTACGTCCGAGCCTTCGACGTATGTCGGAAAGTTAACAGTTGCTTTGAACAGAGAAGGTCTAGCACCGCCACCAGATAATTTTGATTTAAAATCGTCAATACCTAAAATTGCCATGTCTTATCCCCCTTAACTGCTTGAACCAGCGATTTCGTTGAAATCTACGCCAGTTCTGGTTGCAACAAAGTTCAATGTAATAAAGTTAATAGATCTGTTAGGCTTAATAAAAATATCAGCTACAAATTCATTTGAATCTATTACTTGACTTGTATTGTTAGTCTCATCGCAGATAACTGAAAAGTCTGTCAGTCCTCTACGTCCCTTTACGTCTCTTAGGAAAGGTTCAACTAAGTTTTTAAACTGAGCTCTTGTAAATTCATCATTGAATTCAAATAGCTGAGCTTTAGCTGCAATTGAAACTGCTTTCTCTAAGGCAATGAATAATCTTCGTACATTGATTCTATCAAATGCTGAAGGTCTAGATAATAGAGTTTTATCTCCATATAAAATAGTACCTTGACCTGGCATAGAAACTATAGGATTAACTCTTCCCTTGTATAGAGTATCCCTATCTGCTTTAGTAGGGTTCCATGCAAGTTTTGTTACTCCAAATAGTTGACCACGATTAACACCAGCTGGTGAGAACCATGCATCTGCAACTCTGTCTGTACCGGCACAAAGTCCAGCAATATGACCGGCTGCGCCAATCCATCTGTATGTATCATTGTACTTATCATAAACGTATACTGCTCCTGAGTCACACGATGCGTATGAACTAGAACTTAGTCCATTTGCAAACGCCATAACATCAGTTACAGGTGCAGAAGATCCTTGTGAATCTTCTATCGGCGGAGATACAAAAGCCATACAATCTTTTCTTGCTGCTGCAATAGAGATTAAGTCTTCTGCGATTGTTTCTGCGCCATTAGCGTCTGGATATGCAAACAATAGATTAACATCTACTGTATCTGCATCTTCGAGTAAATCGAATCCTGCTGCTATTTCAGCTGCGGTTGGAGCGTTATCGTCTGTGCCGCCTGCTAAACTATCTGTAATAGCGGTTGTTGAACCAGCTATTGATGATAGTGAAGTTAGGGCTCCACCTGCATTACTTAAACTTGAGCTATGATCCATCCATCTAATATAATCGGAACCATTGTTAACTACATCTACGTAGTAATTAGAAGTTCCATCGGACTTCTTAGCATCAGATGCTTGTGAACAGAAAGAAAAAGTTTCTAATACAGTATTAGCTGTACCAGTCCAAACTCCGTCTTCGTCCAAAACAAGTACGTGAAGCTCGTCACCGATTGATCCCTTACCTAGATTCGCTGCATACTCACTAGTTCCAGGTGCTGCATCAAAAATATCAGAGTATTTTTTGCCAGTCGCATATGTAATACTTGACCAACTGTTAACTCCTTCAGTTACGACGCATACCTTTAAACTGTTTCCTTTAGTTCCTGGGAATTTTGCAGCCCAGTGACCGACGGATCCAGCGCCAGTGTTATAACTTGAATCAACATAATGGGTATCATTCTTTATTTTTAGCCCGTTACCATCAGCTGTCGCATTTAAGTGACCACTGTCAGCTCGAACAACTTTCAGCGCGTTGCCATACTTTAAGAATGACGAGGCGGTTAGAAAGTATTTAAATGTATTGTCGTCCGGTTTTCCGAATTTATCAGCAAGTTCTGTTTCAGAACTAACACTAGTAACTTCTAAAACTGGACCCCAATTGAATGAACCAGCGAATCCACCAATACTGGTCGAAACGGCTGGTACTACGGCTGTCGCGTCAATTTCTTTGACTTGAACGCCGGGTGATACTTGAAATGCCATCGCTTTATCCTCTCAAAAAGGTTTGTTAATAAGTTAATATTATTTGGTTAAACATAATACGGTTATTTTCACTCATCTTTATTTATGATTAAAATAATCCTGTGGTCTTGGTATCCTCTTCAAACCAAACGTTACCTTCTCCGTCTCCTTCCCCTTTATCTGTAGTTTGTCCATCATTTACAATACCAAATGGTAACATATCATCCTGTATTGCTTGTAATTGTTCGTTATATAATAAGTTTTTCATATCAATATCTGATATAGATTGAAATATATCTGTTGTAGTAAACCATGCAAATAGGACTAAATTCATCATTAAATCATCGTGATTTGGGGTTTTAGCCATATATGATTTACCTACTGCTACAAATGTAGCCATTTCTATTATTGTATTTGCATCATATATTGATAGTTTTCTTTGTTCAATTAAATCTTTTATTGTAGAACAACCTATTCTTTTTACTCTTCTAGTCATAGTAACACCAATAGCATTTGATTTAATAGCTGATTCTACAAACATATTTTCATATTCTAAATCATAATATAATCCATTACATACAACAATACCAGCATCATTTGATTCTACAATGATATAAGCATCATTATATGTTTTAGCATATTTGTATATTATATCAGGTAATAGCATAGGAGAGATATTATTATCTCTAAATACAACTACTTGATCAAATGGATTTGTACTTACATCTATTATTGTAAATGTACTATAATCTTGTCCTCTTCCTTTCGCAACATCAACTGTTATTATATAATCATGATCTTTTACTGGTTCTTTATATATCCATATATTCTCTTGGTATTGAATAGGATCTACTGCCTTTTGGGCTAACAAATGATTTGCTGCAATTAATGTATTACCTTTACCATGGAATGTATTACCAAACTCTTGTTCAAATTGTAATTCAGATGTATTCGAAATAGTTTCATCTCTCCATTTATCATCTCTTCCTGGTACATCCCACCAATCTACTCTAAATGGTTTAAATTCATTTGTTCCATTTGTAGCACCTTCCCATAGTTTATGATAAACATTACCAACACCATTTGCTGTAGATGTTACAATAATCTGTGTATCTTTACCGGCTGATACTACTGGATAAGTTGATGTATAGAATTGGGCATCATTCTCTACAAATGCAAACTCATCTAAGAATAATAAATTAATCGATAAACCACGAATAGAACTACCAGATGTTGCTGAAGCTATTATCTTACTATTATTACTGAATTCTAAAGATCCTTTATTTAAAGCTTTACACCCAGGTTGTAAAAAGAATGGTAAGTTCTCGAGCGCGAGCGTAATACGCGCGAGCATCTCACGGGCGACCGCGCCCTTGTTCGCGAGTATAGCTATAGTTTTTTCTGGATGAAAACAAGCATACCATAATAGATATACCACTGATGATATTGATTTACCACTTTGTCTACACGCTAATACAATACTAAATCTATTATCATTAAAATGTTCAAACATCTTTTCTTGATAATCATATAAATTAAATGGAACTAAACCCTCATCAAGAGATATAATCTTTACATATGTACGGGCAAAGTATGAAGGATCCTTCATACATTTTTGATATTCTATAACTTCTTCTTTGGTAAAATCACTAACAACACCATCTCTTTTAACTGATGGATTGCCTAAGTAACCAAATTCAGTATTCTTAATCCTCTGGTTTGACATCTATTACATCATCTTTAGTATCTAATAACATCCTTTGTAGTTCTGTTGTACTCCCTACGAATACATTGTTATTAGTTATTTCTCTTTTCACATCATCCTGTGTTAATTCTTTTTTGTTCTTTTGTAGTTTCATAAGCTTATCTGTTATATCACCTATAGATTTTAAGTGATTAGATAATACTTCGAATGCGCGTGGGTGCTCGCTCTCGCGTGCGAGCTCGGCTAATGAATCCATTGATTGTGTACCTACTGCGATTAGTTCTTTGTAAGTATCGCGAGAAAATTCATAATCATCTTTTATATCTTTCTTAGTGATATAATCTTCTTTTTTAGTTCCAGGAAGATTTTTCTCTAAGCGCTTTGATATTGCATCTTTCTTATTCATAATATACTATTTATACAGCTTGGTTTATAGTTGCAGTGGCTGTACTTGTTCCTCCAGTAATGGTTTCACTTTGATAAAAATATCCAGTTGGATCAGAAACTACCATTGTAGTTCCACTTATACTAGTAACTTTAGATGTAGTACCAGATGTTCCACCTGATATAGTTTCTCCTACTTGAAATGTACCACTTACACTTGATAATGTTAAAGTCATTGATGTAGGCACATTTAAATAATCTATGGATGAAACAACTTCATATTCCCCTGAGCCTGGTGAACTATTTACTTCTGTATCAGTTACAACGGCTGTTGTAGGATTAACCTCAAGATTTTGTCCTTCAAGAAACATATTATTTGCTTTATCTAACCAATCAATATCAACACTTTTAATAACTTTACTATCTTGTGTTCCTGAATAAAAAGTCATTTTCATATTAAATTCTAAGTTATAAGTTAATACTCTTCTAGATGTATAATCACCTTCATAACTATCATCTATTGTAACACCAGTTAATATAATTGGTACATCTTGTTTATATGTTGTCCAACCATCAATAGGTTTAATTGTAACAGTATAATCAGGTTGGAAATAAGGAAGTATTTGTTCTAATATTTGTAATCCATCGTCTTGATTTTTGGTCATTATACTTAGCGACATACCTATATTATATGGTACTTGTGCACGAATCATTTGTCTTTTACTTTTATCAGTTGCGTGTTCGAATACAATTTTATTCTTTTTATTTTCTTTTTTATTTGAATCAACTGCTAATGATGTTATCTCAAAAGACATACGAGGTAATTTCAATGCCATTGAAGCATCACTCATAGTATCTTGATCTATTCTAGATAAGAATTTTTCTTTTGGACCGTAAGCTAATGGAACTTTTACTTGATTCAATATACCACCAGAACCATCTAATCTAACCACAGAGATATTATTAAATAGTGTACCAAATACAGCTACTGATTTTCTCATTGTTGCGTGATAAAAATGATTTCCAAACATTAGTAATTCTCCGAAGGATCACCAAATGGATTCGATTCTGAGAAATCAATAAATCCATCAGCTGATATTTCAAATGCTACGTTCTCTGCACCACCATCTGACGGGAATACGTTTTCTGAATTATCACCTATATCATATATCTTAGTAATATTACAAGATACAGATGAGGTGTTTCCTGTTAATGGTATAGTAGTTGAAACAATAAAGTCTGTTGCTGTGGTTGTTCCACTAACTCCAATATTAGATACAGTAATTGATCCATTAGTATCTGAGGTTTTAGTAACTGTTTGAACTTCACCTGTTACGGTAATACCTGAAGCAACTACCTGTGAAACTATTTCTCCAACACTATAGTGATTATTACTTGTTGTGCTATAATCTATTGTTTGTTGATAAGATAATTTCTGTTGAGTAATATCAATTGAATCAATACCAGTTTCGAAATCTTCTTCATTGTATTCATATAAGCTACATTGTAATTTATATACTGGTAAATTAGATAATTGATAGAATGGTTGTTCGTGTTCGACAAACATAATTTCAAAGAATTTGTTTGTCATTGGAAGGAATATTATATCTCCTTCATTAGGAACGGGATAATCAACGCTATTGTTCCAAACACCAATAAGTTTGTTCCATTGTCTTTTAGAGATTATGAAAGTAGCTTCATCTCTAATTTCTAATCCAAACTTAGAATATAAATCACCCGAACCTGCGAATCCTTCTACATCTTCAATATAAGTTTCAATAATATAAGCATCATCAAATTTGGATCCTTGTGCTTCACCAAGCACATCATCTCTAGTTATTATAGTTCTAGGTAGATAATAAGCGTCTTGTCCATAAATCTTCAGAGATTCTATGATTAAGTCTTCGTAAAGATTTTGTTCGGACTTAACGGCTTGGCTAAAGTATACGTTCCTAGCCATTGTTTACCCCGTCATAAAGTCAATCGGTTCTTCCCAATTGAGCCTAGCTTCTTCTACTAATTTTTCTAAATCAGCAGTTGCGTCATCATATATTTGTCTTCCGTTGAAGGTCACTCCGCCAGGCATCTGCATCCCTTCAAATTTAATTAAGTTTTGTCCCCACTGTTGTTTGATAAGAGCAGTAAGGTATTTCTTTAAATAATAATCGTTATATACATCTGTATATGTTTCTGGATCTAATATTCTATAACATTCTAATACTAGATATGTTGAATTAATAGCTAATGTAAGTTTACTACCCATTGATGCGTGTGCTGTACAATAATAATATAATGTATCAGGTGCATCTTCTGGTATTGTAAATGTTACTTTAGCATTAGATTGTCCAGGAGTTCCAGACCTAACTACTCCAGTAGTATATTCTGTTCCTGAACCGTGTGTTCCATCTGATGTTTCTGAGAATGCTATTACATGTCCGTTATTTGATGCATCTGAAACGTCAAAGGTATATACCACACCTTTACTTAAAGCTAACTCCTTCGATTCTCCATCTATTGTAAATTTACTAGATGCAACTTTAATTACGTGAGTTGCTGCTTCAACTGCATCTGTTTCTTCAGACCAATCCATATCAATTCTTAATGTATTTCTATGCCTATTAAAATCAATATGCTTATCATCAGAATCGATTATCATATCTAACATTGATAACCATTGTTGACTTAATTCATATTCTAATAGTGATCCCATATATCCTAATGAGAACATATCATTTAAGTGCATTTGATATTTAGCATCAAACATACTTATAGATGAGTTATTAACATCTCTTAGTGGAAATACTCTAACAACATTTGTAACTAATTCTGGTATTGAAATATAACCATTAGTTTGATCTGTTGGAGATACTAAGTGTTTTAAATAAACTTTTTCAACTGCATCAGCGTGATACTCTTGATAAAACTGTAAAGCCTCATCAACTCTATCATCTACCTGATCATCATCTACATTAATTTCGATTACAGGATGGCCTAACGCTCTTTTAGCATATGCTATTAATGTTGCTCTTGAATTTGGTTTAGCCATTTTATATTATCCTCTATTACTATTTATAATCATAATTTCTTTAATTCTTCTACTGCGGCTAAATATCCACTGTCCTCTACTATACCAAGTTGCCATTTATTATGAAACTCAGCCCAATTTTTATGATTATCTGTTTCTGCCCTTGGATAACCAGTAGGTATTATATCTGTCTGATCATCAGCCGGTACAGTATATGTAAACTCTTCTGAACCTATAAGCGGTTCTTTATTTGTTTCTTTCCACAAAGCTTTCAGTCCAGAGTTTGATACGTATGTACTACCTGTTTGGGTCATTTCCCCACCATTGGTCCAACGATTAACTTTAACCTTTATGGTTTTAACTACATCACTCTCATCTCTTTGAGGTGTTAATTCTATATCAAAATAATAATTCATTAGAAACAACTATTTGAAATGGCTGTAGCTTTCATATGAGCATCAAAATTAACTACTCTTGTATCAAAATATCCTGTTTCTCTAGCATCAATTTCAAAAGTTCCATAAGCTTGTCTTGTGTTTGAATTATAACATGCTGCAAAAGCTGATGCGCGTAGGTACCATCCCATACTTTCACCATTACCTAATGTTCGCCATGAATTATCAGCTGCTGCATATGTAAAGCTTGATCCATAACCACTACTAAGTCCAGCTAATGCAGTAGTTCCACCAGATCCAGAAGATGAAAGTGACCAATTCACTTTAAAAGCATCTGGTTCAATACCACTATCAACTCCGGTACTTATATACCAAAGTGTTTGCCAACCTGTTCCCCCAGGGTTTGTTTGATTAGTAAATCCATCGATAGTTGTAGTACCGGTTGTTCGAACCCCAGAAGTATTAGCATTTAAATACCAACCAAGATTCATTGCTCCATATGGATCCTCATCTGCAAGGTTCCAATATCCTTTTTTAGCCATTAGATAAACAGCATTTTGACTTGGATGATTATATAATGCAAATAGCATTACTGCTTGAGCATTTGGCTCATTCGTTGTTACACTACTTTCTCCATAAACTGAATAATCCGATTGATCTGTTCTTGTACAGGAATATCTTCCTGTTGTTGGGAAAGCAATATTATGTTGATAACCAGAAAATTCTAACATACTGTAAGGTGCAGTATCTGTATCATTTGTAATTGTTGCTCTTCCCCCTGTGTGTTGTATAGAGTTTTGACTTAATGTTACTAAGCTTCCACTACTAGTAGAAGTTACGGCAGTGTCTATAGATCTATCTGACCCAGCTGCTGTTTTAATTGATATATTTCCTGATGTTGGTATAGCCATACTTCTATTTATAATACCTTATTTGTTAAATCACGCATTGCTGCGATATATTCTTCTGTTTCTTGATAACCTTTTACCCAGCTTCTAAATCTCTCTTGAAATTTCATCTCTTCTTCATGATTATGAGGATGTTCTGTTCCCTTTCTTAAGGTTGTTTGATGTTCAAATGGAATATTATAAGTAATTACTCTGTTTGATTCAATCGGTGCGCTTTCATAATCCCAATGTTGTACTGTTTGTTCAACTCCATTTTCATCATTATATTTAATATCTTTTTTACTTAATTTAGATTCTGCTTGTAATATAATATCAATAGTTAAAGATTGAACTAAATCATCTACTCTATGTTCTGTAATTTCTTCGTGTATTATTCTATTCATTAGAAACAATTATTTGAAGTTGCAGTTGCGTCACATCTTGCTTGGAAAGCTCCAATAGATGTATCATCATATCCTGATCTTCTTCCGTATATATTATGAAATGTTGCTGTATAATATCTAGTAGATGATGCATAACATTCTGCAAGATTATTTACATTAACTTTCCAACCCATCGATTGGCCACTACTTAATGTTCTCCAAGTAGTATCAGCTGCTGAATAAGTTGCACCAGTTCCACTAGTATCCCCAGCGACAGAACCAGAACCTGAAGTTCCACCTCCACCACCAGAAGATGAACCAGACCAATCAACCATTCCAGCAGTCGCGCCAGTCCAGGTTGCAAGAGTAACATATGATGTACTTAAGGTTGAAGAACTTCCAGCGGCATTCCAATAACTTCCACCATTTCCTGAATGATTCTTAACTTCCCAAATTAGATTAGTTCCATCATTACGTAATCTAAAATACATATTTACACTGGATATTGCAATAGGTGCAGTTACAGATTTATAAGCTTGGGCACTTAAACCACTTGCAAGGTTTCTTGTACTAAGTGAATATGATATTGGATTGGCGTGGGAATATCCGTAAAATTCACTAAATGCATCAGTCGCACTTTTACCAGCATCTGATGAACAAGTACGAAGACTATCTGGATTACCAGTTCTTCCAACTTCGTTTGCAATTGCGTTTAAGCTTAAAGCACCACTACTCGCTAACGTCATTAACTACTCCATGGTAATTCAATCTTACCTTCAGTGGTATGTACGTCTCCAATTACACCGCCAGGGGTTCCTGCTTCTTCTCTCTTACGATTAATTTCATAATCAATCTGTTCTTTAATATGATTTAAATAAGTCTTATTAGAATTTACTTTTGATTCAACCCAACTTTTTACATTTGCTTCAGTCAAATCATCATATGCTATAAAAGAACCTGAAGGAGAATCTAAAGGAAATGCACCATGATGTTCTCCAAATACATTATCGGTATCATCCACGCCTTTCATTTTCCATTGGACATGGTATACAGTATCTGTATTAGATTCTATATCTTTCTTTCTTAAAGATAAGATTTCGTAAGTATAACTAACTGCCATTTTAAACCTCAGTAGCGTCTTTAAACTGATCTAAAGTTTTAAGATAATCATAAGCTTGTTTTAACATATTATCACTTGATGAAGGATCGAATGGAGCTAAAAAACTAGTTGAGTCTTTAGTTCCTTCTTCATATGTATGGTGTATACCGTAAGTTCCCCAAGGCATATGTTCTGTTGGGTATCTATAAGAAATACCCATAGGTGGTTTTCCGGCAGCTCTATCTGCTTCAGTCACCCAACCCATTACCGTCAAGCTTAAATAGTATCCTTTCTTTATATCAATATCGGGTGCTTTAATATGTGTATCTTCACCATCTGCTAAATTAAGCGATTTTCTCATTAAGTCTTCAGTATCATTTAATTTCTTAAACATTTTTATATCACTTATAACCCAATAAGAATTAGCATGCGTTACTCCCGCTCTATCTGTATAACTAACTTTTAATGCCATTATTTTTCCTCTAATTTTCTTTCTAGATCTTCAACTTTAGTGTTAAGATCTTTTATTGCTTCAATAAGTAAGCCAGTTAAGTGACCATACTCAACACCATACCTATCATTTTCTTTATCATATACTACGGCTTCTGGAACTATATCTAATATCTCTTGAGCTATAACACCCATTCTTACAGGGGTTGTATTTGTATTTTTAGATTTGTTCTCGTCTAAACCAGTAGCTTCTTTATCTTTCCATTCATACGTAACACCACGCATTCTTAGAACTTTATCTAATCCACACTCAATAGTATTTATGTTCTTTTTCAGTCTTTCATCTGAAGAACCAACAATATCACCAGTAGCATATATTGCACCGGTTACATATAAACCATATGAACTAGAAGTACTCGATCCATTAACTCCTAAGCAAGCATTACTTACATGAAAGTAATGATGCCATTTACTATTTGCTTGTCTATAAGATCCACCATTACCACCTGAATCATACATACCAATAACAACGCTACCGTATTCAATTAGTAGACCGCCGTAAGAACCCCGAGACCCTATTAAATCAGCTGATCCATAACTTCCAGTATCACTTGGTTGGAAATGGAAACCACCGCCCGAACTTGAATAATATCCAGCTGTTGTTGTATTCTCCCAAACATGTTTATATTGATAATTAGATGAACCGGCAAATTGATGGTTAATAGTTCCCATATCAGAGTTAGTGAATATTCTTGTTCCATTATAGGAAGAATGTCCACCTATATTAATACCAGTATGGAATCCTATTTGTAATTCAGGATATGGACTTGACCAAGCACCAGATTCTTGATATATCGCATAAGAAACTCCACCTTCTGAAGAACTAGCTCCATTTGATGTTGGATATGTAAGTGTATTCTGATTTTGAATTGTGTACATATTAGATGTACTTGCAAAATCACCATAATATCCTGTACTATTACCATCATAATATATTGAAGCATATATAGGTTTAGTACCACCACTAGCACCAATTTTAACACCAGCACCAGAGTAATAAACTAATTCTAATACATCACTATTAGTACCAGAATCACAAGTATCTAAATATGCCGTATTATAGTTATTTCCTCCTGTACCAATACCATAAGTTGTACTACTTCCTGAAAATTGGAGTTTTGTACTTGATGAAGGCATTGACCATATAGGTTGAGTTCCATCAAATCCAATATAACCAATAACACCTGAACCATCATTTGTGTTGTTTGTAATTCTAAAATAAGATGCGGAATCATTATTATTTGAATCCAACATCATAGTAATATCATCAAATGATTTAAGACACATTGAATCAGTATATGTACCAGCTGAGTTCTGTGAGAATAATCCGTGATAAGCTATATGATCGTAATTACCATCCCAGTCAAATGTAATATCTCTAACACTATGTAATGATATATCGTGTGTTCCTACCGCTCCTATATATCCTCTAGCAGAACTAGCATCGCCTGGGAATATTTTTCCATTGCCATCTATTTTTACTTTTGCCGAGCCATTTACCATTATATCTACTGGATGGTTAGATGTTGATCCAAATCTAGGACCATCGTGACCATCGTGAGCATACATTGTAGCAGTAATACCATCAGTGTTAGTATTAACATCTATTCTACCATGATTTGTTCCTGAAACGTTAACTCTTCCATGCCAACTTCCACTATTACTTACAGAAGCAACTCCATTACCAAATTCAGTATATACATTTGAAAAACTATTTGCACCTGTAAAGGTATTATTTGCTGAAAGCGAAACAGCTGAAGTTACAAACCCTTGTGAATTTACCCAACTCTGAGTTGCATTTCCAGAAGAAGCTGCATAATATGAACCTTCTTGACCATCAAGTAAATCTGAATCTAATCCAGAACTAGCTCCATCTACTGTTTTTATTGCAGTAAGAATTTCAGCTGCTGATTGATCAGCTGTTGCACTAGCTTCTATTCCGTCTAATTTAGATTTTAATGTATTTGTAAAGTTATTTTGTGTTAGTCCACCATCTCCAACACTATATGTTGTATTAGTATCTGTATAATTACTTGAATGAATTGTTCCAGCGCCTGAGGCTGTCCAATCTATATGTTCATTAGCTACAAATCCACTTAAGTTATCATGAACAATAGCACCATCACTTGTACTAAATGTTGTTCCACTTAATGATATTCCTGTTCCAGCTGAATAAGTTGTATTAGTATCTGTAGGTGTAGCAAAAGATAATGCACCAGAACCATCAGTCTTAAGAAACTGTCCGTTTGAACCATCACTTGTCGGGTAAGTTAAACCTGCAACTTCTAAACCTGTACTATTTAATAATTGTAATTTATCTGATTTAAGTCTTGCTGTAATTGTTGCTGAACCTGCTTTAACATTAGCAAATTCAAGTAAACCATCTTCACTTCCATCAGAAGCATCTTGTATTTTACTTGTTATTTTTGCATATACAACTTCTTGGTCAGCATCGTTTTCACCTTTAAACTTAAGTTGTCCTAAATAATCTGCATCGGCTGGAGAACCTGAATTTCTTTTAAAAGTAAATACTGGCGCTGCTGTACTTGAAGCTTCAGTCGATGTTAATAGTAAAGTATCAGTTGTTCCATTATTAGTTATTTCTAAAGGATGTGAAAAATCAAATCTATCATTTGTAGCATCCCAAAGAAGTGTAGCATCTGTTGAACTATTAACAGCATCTTGTATTGTAATACCAGCACCATCTGCTGAAGCAGAAGTATCTCCTGAACCTTTATTTAATGTTATATTTTTATCTTCTACATCTAATGTTGCTGTACTTAAAGTTGTTTGTGTTCCATTAACAGTTAAATTACCTGTAACTGTTACGTTTCCTGTGGCCGCTAAATCTGCAAATGTAACATTACTTGATGTTGCAACTGCTTGTCCAATACTAATAGCACCTGAAGAATATGTAACTCCAGTACCGCCAGATAAATGTGAATCAACATCTGAATCACCATAAGCGGCTACACCTGAAAGTGTAGTACCAGATACAGTTAAATTAGATCCTATAGTTAACCATGCAAAGGCACCAGCTGAATCGTCCCAAAACGCAATTCTATCAGCATTAGGATCGCTTAATGATTGAAGCCCTAAATGTGATAAGCTGAATGTTGTTGAGCTTAGTGCTAATCCTGTTCCAGCACTATATGTTGTATTAGTATCTGTAGCTGCTATAGTAAGTGTGCCACCCGAATCATCATATGTAAGAGATATATTAGAACCATCTTGTAATAAAGAATTAGATCTATCATCTACTCTTTCATCAGTATAATATTTATTACTACCTTCAGCTATATTCGCTGTAGTTATACCATGAGATGAATGTAAATGTGCAGAAGTAACGGTCCCAGCTTTTAGCTTGGCCGCATCCATAGTTCCATCAGTTGCAACTAAATCTGCTAATCTTCTATTCTTTGAATATGCCATATTATCCCTCTAATGCTGTTATCTTGGCTTCTGCAGCTTCTAATCTTGTTATGAGTTGTTGAATTACTGATATATACATTGCATCTTTATATCCAAATTTTGTTCCGTGAGCCATTCCATCGTTATCTACTAAAGGTATGTCATCTCCACTTGCTTCATATTTGTCGCAATAAAAATCATCTATCGCTTTTACTTCTTGAGCTAAGAAACCTCTGTTATTATCCTTATGGTTATGACAATCAGGGTTAATCCAATTAAAAGTAATTGGTCTGTATTGTTTAAATTTAGCAATATCATAAGTTAAATCTGCTACATCTTTTTTAGTTCTTGAATCTGAAATTGAACCAATGCTTGTATCTGTACCTTGATGGTCTCCGTCATTTCTAATTTTCCATTTGATTCCACCTGAATTATAAGCTGCGAAAATATAATTTCCTGCACTGGTACTATTAACCTGTGATCTAATGCCAACTGAATCAACGTTTGTGTTTTTAGCCCATATTATTGGCACTCCTGCGTTTCCTGCTTCAACTGAGAGAACACCTGCAAGAGCAGGACCGCTAGTCCCTATATAAACCTTGCCAGCACCAGTAACACGCATTCTTTCTGTAAATGATGTACCTGTATTGAATGAAATATATCCACCATCTAATGAAAGTTCTGCAGAATCACTTGCAGTTCCATAACCAGTTCTGATTGTAAATTTAGTAAATCCACTATTATCTGAGTGAATAATATTATTCGCCATTCTTATTTCAGAATCATCACCTGCTAAATGGAAGTTAGAACCACTACCGCCTAGTCCTCCACCATTATAGGAATATTTATCACCTGAACCATCACTAATTCTAGCTATTTCTGTACTATCTTGAAAAAATACATGAGCATTTGAGATACAACCAAATCCAATATTTTGAGAACTTCCGTTATCTCTTACAGACATTATACAGTTAGCATCAGAGCTTTCCCCATATAATACATTATTACCTGTACCAGATTTAATTGAAAGTATTTGACCTGTATATCCAGTATTGTCTTCTCCTATAGCTACTCCACCATCACTATTAACTCTAAATCTAGAATGATCTTCTGTTAAATCGTATACAGTAAATGCATGACTGCTTGAACCTCTTACACCTACTAAATATGTTTTATTTGCGTTTTTGTAGTATGTCCATGCGTTATCTGTAGCACCTGTTGCTTCAAGTTGAATACTAGAATCAGTGCCATAAAGATGAAGTTTCGTAGCAGGAGAAGTTGTTCCTATACCAACTTTACCATCGGAAAGTATTGTCAGTCTAGTTGTATACGTATCAGCAACAGCATTGCTTCCTGCGGATGTAGTACCACTTGCAATTTCAAACCCTTGGTTTACTACCTCTTGAGCTGCAATTCTCCAGTTCGTATGACTTGCACTACTTGTTGCAAGGTATAAATCAGGACTTCCTGTTTCAATTACAGCATTACCTGAAACGTGAAGAGGAGCTATTGGGGAATTAGTTCCTATTCCAACATTTCCACCAGTAAAGTAAGGATTGTCAGCTATTACTAATCTAGTATTACTTGCATCATATCCTAAAGCTAATGTACCATTTCCACCATATACATCCGCGCTTGTTCCACTGCCGCTTCTACTAAATGTTCCAGAATAAAAACTACTTTCTGCAGAGCTTGTTTGTATAAATCTTGGAGCATTTAATAAATGAGAAAATACAAATTTATCTCCAGATGCGTTCCAAGTTAATGAAGCGTTATTTGATGCATCAACTGCATCTTGAATTGTTATACCTGCTCCATCTGCAGAGCCTGATGTATCATTTGATGCGTGATAGTTTAAGGTTATATTTTTATCTGCTGATACTAGATTATCTGCTGTAGTTGTAGAACCAGTTACCGATAAATTTCCAGCAAGTGATACGTTACCGCTTGAATCAATCGTGATTGCAGTAGACGATCCACTATCCGAAATACTCGGTGTTGAACTTAAATGTGCTGGTATCTTTGTTAATGCCATGCTTCTATTTATACCTTAAGAATCTGTGTGTTCCATATCTTTCAATACAGTTTCTTTTATTAAATTAGTATGCCCATCAGATTCTGAATTTTCTTCTTCTTTAATAAGTTCTATTTTCCACTTATTATCTGAATCTTTTGACCATCTAATTATTCTATTCGTATCTATTATTGCCATTCCTTCCATAATTCCTCCTAATTAAAAGTTAAAGTGAGCATTCTCTTGATATGTTGCTACTGCTCTATTAGCACTACCTGAATGCTGTGAATCCATCCACATAATACTATATTGACTCCATGAAGTAGTATCTAAGCTTGATATTGCAGCTGCATGCAGATAAAATTGTATTCTATCCCCAGCATTGACATCAAAACAAGCGGTATTATGAACTGAATCCCATTGGCTATTTGTATTTGTTATTAACTGATAAGACATTACTCTATTGTTAGCATCGTTTGCTGGTGCACGATATATACGACTTGAAATATAACCAGTTGAATCAGTTGTTATTATATCTTGATTCATATTAACCCATACTTTTCCATCTCGTTTTATATGTATACCATAGTTTCCACTTGTATCTACTTCAAATATTTCTGGATTCATATAACCACCATTACTATGTTGTCTTAAATCAAGAAAGCCACTGTTATTAGATGTAATTGTAGATGCATTATGTAGCCTAAACATAGCAGCTTCTACTGGACCATATTGTGGTCCACCAGGATTTATAAGCTGCATATCATTAGCTTCAGCTGATATTTTTAATCTTCTCCAACCTATTAATGTTTCATGACCACTTGAACCGCCTTTAAATTCAAATCTTATATAAAAGTTTCCAGTAAATACACCACCACTAGATTGTGTACCTATAGTATTAAAGTTCAAGTTTGCACTTTGATCAAGGGTTCCAGATGTAAAAGTTCCAGTAGCCGCATTTGTCCAGTTCACATCATCAAATGAGTAATCTATATTCAGAGTTCTTGTTGTACCATCAGCTGAATTACCACACTCATGATTTAAAGCTATAGTTGTTGCTTTATTTAAGGCTACTTTAAATTTAATATATGAATTATCTGTACTTGCTCCTTTACCTGCTCCAACATAATATAAACTATTACCACTATAAACACCAACATCAAAATTAACATTATATGAACCAAATACCGATTCTTTCAATGCCTTTTTAAGATTAGTATTCTGACCAGAGGCAGATCCACCCATATTAACAAACTCAAAGTTAGCATAGTGAGTTGACCTGATACCAGCATCATTGGATGTATATACTACATCTGCAGCACTACTTGAAGCTGATCCAGCTCCAATACCAAGCTTTGTACTACCAGTGCCTGATGAAGCAGTACCAAATAATATTGCTCCTGAGGCTGCCATGTATATATGACTAGATGGATAGCTAGAATTAAAGGGAGCAAAACTTCCCCCTGAAGGTATATGAGAATTCATTCCAATGACAAAAGGAGCAACATTAGCATCTTCAAAGTTTTGAATTAGTGAATCAGCAGTTGTAATTCCATTGTTCCATCTTATTGAAGGTCCAGATTCTGTTCCTGTATTAAAATGGGCTGATTCAAAAGTTAAATGTGATAAAGGAGAACTTGTTCCTATACCAACTTTACCATTACCTCTAACTATCATTCTATAAGCACCGTCAGAATATACTCCAAATACCGCAGTAGCTTGGCTAGCTGCTGTATCAGATCTTACTAATAACCCTGATGCATCAGTTGTACCTTCGTTATATATTCTAGAGATCCAATCGTTATTAACTGATTTTTTAACTTCAAGTGTATATGCTGGAGAACTTGTTCCTATACCAACATTTGCACCACCAATATGTAACCCTGATGAAGTTGTTTCTAAATAAGAATGAACTGCTCCATTTTTACCAAACGTTATTTGTTTAGCAGCAGCTGTATCATCTCTAGCTAGATTTAAATATCCAGGACCTAATTCTGCTGTATTAGCATCTCCTGGGGTTCCACCTACACCTACAGATGAGAAATTCCCACTTGTTATAACTCCACTAACAGAAAGTGCATTTGATGGACTTGTTCCTACATTAATACCTACTCTATCATTTGTCACATCGACATATAAAGTATCAGTATCAACTGCTAATGGTCCGGGTATTGTGACCGTATCTGTATCGGCATTACCTAGAGTTGTATTTCCATCAACAATTAAATGATTTGAAATGGTTGTATTTTGTGATGAATCTATTGATATAGCTGCAGTATTATTTGTATCAATAATAAGTGAATGATTACTTATAGTACCAAGGTGAGCATTTGTATCTTGAGCATAGGCTTTAAATTGAACATTATTTGTTGTATCTTTTATTTCTAATGTAGGAGAAGAAGCACTGATTGCAGTAATATTCCCACCGCTTGCAATAGTACCAGCTGATGTTATTGTTCCAGCAAAATCTGCTCCAGATGAATTAAATGAAACTGCTTTAGATCCAGCAGCATATCCTAAAACTAATGTATTACTAGACCCATATATATCTGGACTTGAAGTTCCAGATCCTGATCTTGTGGTTTCAAGTGCATAAAGAGTAGATCCAGCATTACTAGTAGATACAAATGTAGGGGCTCTTACTGTTTTATTTGCTACCCAACTTGTATTTGAGTGAGTATAATTCCATGTAGCTGAAGCACCATCAATAGTTAGTCCAGCTCCATCAGCTGCACTAGATGAACCAGCTCCACTGGCTAATGTTATATTAAGATCATCAACAGTATAAGTTGTTGAGTTGATTGTGGTCGTAGTGCCATCAACTTGTAAATTACCTGTGACTGTTAAGTTTCCCCCGACCGTGGCCGCGCCTGTACTCTCGAATGTAGTACAATCTATTTTTCCTGTAACATCTATACCATCATTTGCTGTAGCTAGTTTAAGTGCGTTGTTATAATATAATTCTACTTGAGCATCTTGTATAGCTGAGATCATTTGCTCATTATAAGCAGCATTTTTAATATATACTGCAGAACCAGCAACGACTAAATTACCAGTACCATTATCGATTATATAAGAACTACTTCCATCGTGAACAAGTAATAAATCATTACTAGCTCCCATTTTAAGATACTTATTATCACCTAAAATTACGTGTCCTGCAAATGTTGCATCTTCTGCACTACTAAATGTAAGTGCAGTAGCATCACTAGAATCTGAGATCCCAGTATTTAACATTGATCTTGATGCTTTTGTTAATGCCATACTTCTATTTATCCTTCTAGTGTTGTTATTCTTGCTTCTGCAGCTTCTAATTTAGCACTTAATTCTTGTACTGCTTTTATTAATCTTGCGTTCATTACTTCATGTTTTAATACTTTAATATCACCTTCAAAATCTCTTGAAGTATCATCTGGGTCAGGTGAACATAGTCTTTCTTCAACAGCTTCTGGCATCACACTTTCAACCTCTTGTGCTATGAATCCTTCTTGGGTGCCTGGTTTTCTTTCATCTTTCCATTCAAAGGTTCTAGGTTTTAATGCATTTATTTTTGCTAATTGATCATTGGCTATATCTGTAATATTTTTCTTTAATCTTTCGTCTGAACTAATAGCTGTTCCGTTAGCTAGTGTTGGTGAACCATTTGTATTTAAAATAATGTTACCGGTATCATTTGATGTTAAATGAACAGCATTATTAGAATTAGAACTCCAACCACCACCTCTTGTTCCTATTCGAGCACCTAAAGTAGACCATGGCATTATTTGAACTTGACAATTACCATTTTTAACCATTAGAGTACAGTTTGTGGAAGTACCATCTCCAAGTCCATCATTATGGAAGACGAAATGTCCTACTGAATCACCTTGGTGTGCTCCAATAAATTCATGTTTTCCATTTTGAGACATTACCCATTGCTCATGGGCTTTATCATAATTGTACCATCTAAAATCGTTAGTTGATCCTCTCCAATATAACTCACCTCTATTACTAGATCCTTCTTTAAAGAATATACCTATATTATCACTTGAACCAGCAGCTGATAGAGTTAATTGCGCATCGGATCCAGAATTTACATGAAGCTTAGTAGATGGGGATGTTGTTCCCATACCAATATAACCATTCTCTTTAATGTGCATCCTTGCAGTTCCAGGACTCCAAGTTGCATCAGCTGAACCACCACCACCATCAAAGGTGTGGAAGTTTATATCTCCTGATGTCATTTGAATACCACTACATGCACCACCACCATCATGTTTAAAGTCGTTACTTGCACCAACATAAGCATTATTACCAAACCATGTGGCACTTCCATTTCCTCCACCGCTATCTTGTATAACAGCTCCACCTACTTTTAATCCTTTGTAAGATGAGGAACCCATAGAAGTAAAATCAGTAGTTCCAACCCCAACGATTCCTGAACCATTAATAGTCATTCGAGCTGAACCAGCATTTGTGTGGAATGTTAAGTTTCTACTTCCATCGTAGCTCATTCCACCATCATATGCATCAGTATTATTTGCATTATCTCTTGAGAAAGCATACCAACCTAAATTAGTACCATTATATACAGCCATACCACCAGCAGCACCTGAGCCAACTACTAAATTATTCGCAGTAGCGTGATTAGTTCCTGGAGTAGTATTTCCTATTCCAATTTTTCCATTATAATCAATATACATAGCAGCAGTAGCAGATACGTTTGGTTTAAAGCTAAATGCCGCTGGTCCTTCACTGTAACCTATTCTACTTTGTACTGCTCCTGCATTATTATAATAATCTATATTCATTTCTTGAGCATTATTTGTGTTTTCAAGTATAATACTTGCAGATGCGTCTGAAGCTGTAGATTTTATATGAAGTAATGAAGCTGGGGAACTTGTTCCTATACCAACCTTACCACCTCTTAAATTCATTGTTTCTGTTGTACCAGCAATGAATCTCATTCTTCCACCTTCACCAGCAGAACTAGCAAACTGAGCTATACTTCCATAATCTGCATCAGAAGTATCTCCTAAATTTATAATTGTTCCATGCCCTGTAGAATTAGATGTTAATTGTAAAGTGTTATAAGCGCTCGAAGCACCAGTCACTGTGACTGTTCCAGTAAAACTAGGACTTGCTAATGGTGCTTTTGCAGCTATTAAATTTGTAACTGTTGTATTAAAGTTAGCATCATCGTTTATTGCTGCAGCGATCTCGTTAAGGGTATTCATTGTACCCGGAGCAGAATCAATTAAATTATCAATTGCGGCTGTTACAAATGCTGTTGTAGCTACTCTTGTTGAATCATTTCCTGCTGATTGGGTAGTTGTTGTAGGATTTCCTCCAAGCGCTACATCATCTGCAATTAACGCACCGGTTATCGCATCTGCTGTTATTACACTAGTTGTTATCTTTGTATTTGCCATACTATCCCTCTAATTCCTTTACTCTTGCTTCTAATTCTTGTATAGCTTTGACTAACATAGGTATTAAAGCTGTTGGTGAAAAGTTTTGTATTCCATCTCTATTTTCTTCCCAAATTTCAGAACCATCTTTTACTTCTGTATGATTATCAATAGCAGTTTTAACTTCTTGTGCTATAAATCCATGCTTTGTAAGTATATTTGAATCACTGTTTCCTATAACTAGTTCACTTGAACCATCTTCATAATGTGGTAAAGATGTATCAACTTCGCCTTTTGTTTTCCATTTAAAAGTGACTGGTCTTAAATCATTAATAAAACTTAAACCGGCCGTTGAATCTGTAATTTCTTTTTTTAATCTTACATCCGATGAACTACCCCATGATGTACTACCCATAGTTACAACAGTATAAGTTGAACTAGATGTACCTACTGTAAATTTACCACCACCTTGACTTCTTGCTGTATTACCTATAACTACTTGATTACTTGTTCCTGCATTATCATTTTGGGTAGCTTGGCCAATAAAAACATTGTTATCTGCATCAGTAGCATCATAACCAGCATTACGACCTATAAAAACATTATTAACACCTGAAGTACATGCCTGACCTGCAAAATTACCCACTCCAACATTTTTACTACCAGTATTAAGTTTCAATGCTTGGCTACCAACTGCTGTATTATTATCTGCTGTTGTATTAGCTGATAGAGCATTATAACCTACAGCAACATTAGAACCTCCTTCTGTATTAGCATCTAATGCATTAGATCCTATTGCTACATTATATCCACCAGTGGTTATAGCTCCACCAGCTGCATTACCTAGATAGACTGCGTTACCTCCAATAATCATCCAATCAGTTGTGCCTAGTGCTGATCCATTAGATATTTTTAACCTATCGCTAACGGAATTATCAATACCCATTTCCCAAGTTTCTTGACCAGATATTGCCCATCTTATTTTTGGATCACCTGCACCGTGAGCTGTATATAATTGTAGGACTGTATCATCACCTGAACCAGTACCGACATTTTGCATTAGTATTGAACAATCTTTACTACTTCCTGAACCTTGATAAATTCTAAATGCATTTGATTCGCCAGTTGTATTAATATCAAATGTATATGCTGGATTAACTTCATTAATCCCTACAGCTCCTGTTGCTCCAGATGCATGAATTTGTCTAGCATTTAAAACTCTTGATAAACTACCACCAACTTGAGACCAAAGTTCAATAGATCCCTTATTACTTGTACCTGATCCTGGGTCAAGAGCCATACCTCGAATTTCACCATAAATTTCTTTTGAATTACCGTCTTTCTCATCTCCTGAGAAAACTATTTCTCCAACATAGGTACTATCTCCAATACCGCCAGTAGTTGAATCATTCGCATAAAATTCTAATTTTGGTGCATCATCTGTATCATGGTTTTGAACACCTTCTAATAATATATGTGGTTTGTTATCTGCTGTAGAGTATAAATGTAAATCTGTTGATGGGCTCGTAGTTCCTATACCAACTTTACCAGCTTGAACAACTAAATCATCTCCTTGTGCACTTGAACCGGATAGTATCAGTCCTAAACTTCCATTTGCTCTAATTCTTCCAATGTTGTTATTATCTCCTCTAAATTGTATAGCAGGTATTTGGCTTCCAGCAGAATCATCTTCATCATTAATAATAATCATGCAGTCTTCATCACTAGTATCTGAATTACCTGAAAGGTGTAGTGTACTAGATGGAGATGTAGTTCCTAGGCCTAGTCCAGTATTTGTTAGTCTCATTACATTGTCGGTTCCATCAATATCCCAACGATGAAAAGAACTAGATTCACTATTTGCTTCGTCAGCTTGATAATAAAGATTACCGCTTACACATAATATTCTACAATAGCCTCCATCAGTGTCTGTTATTCTAAGTGCTCCATTATTTCCACTAATTTCTAACTCGTCTCCAGGAGAAGTTGTTCCTATACCAACTTGATTAGCAGATGCATCAACATATAAAAGGCCTTCATTTCCTGTCCCTTGGCCTTCTACTTGAAAATCTTGATTGATACCTTCTTGATTAAAATGAATCTTTGAAGTATTAAAAGCTGCTCTTGTACTATTACCAACTACAATTCTAAAATCATCTGCACCATTAAATCTTAAATAAGTATCTGTATCACCATCGTGAATTATTTTTGAAGGTATTGTTAAATCACCATTATTAATAGTTATGCCATCTGAATTAGCTAATAATTTTCTAGATCCACCAACTACTAATCCCATCTGATCATCAGCTGGGAAATATATTCCACTATTTGTATCTCCAGAATTTCCTATGGATGGAGCTGAGGTTGAACCATCAGTAACAATTAATGCACCAGTCAAAGTACCACCAGCTAATGGTAATTTTGCTGCTATACTATTAGTGACAGTTGTGCTAAAACTAGCATCGTCTCCTAAAGCTGCTGCTAATTCGTTTAATGTATTTAATGTTGAAGGAGCTGAATCAACTAATGAAGCTAGTTCTTGTTGAACAAACGCTGTGCTGGCAATTGCCATTGAATCTGTTCCACTCGACTGCGTGGTCGTGACGCCGGTAATAAGTCCGGCCGATGATATTCTCTCTGTTGATCCTATGGTTACGCCACCGCTGGACACGGTTAAACCATTTTTTACTACGAAATCTTTATTTGCCATCGGTCTTCACTCTCCAACCTGTTAATTATAATACTATTTATGATAGTTTAAACTTTAAGTCGGGAAATATCTAATTTAACAACCTGAGTATTTGATCCTGTTCTAGTATATACTAACCTAAATTCACCACTGCTATAATCCGCAGTAAATGTTCCTAATGCTGCTGATCCAGTAAATATTTGTCCATATTCTGCAATATGAGTAGCTGAACCAGTGTGAATTAATATTATTTCACTTACCATATATTCTGAAGCTGTAGCATCCGTAACTTGTGCAGTAAATTTAGCTGTTCTATAAGTAGATCCTGGCGACGATGCAACGACCGTAGCACTTCCAGAAGATATTGTAACTGAAGCTGAGCTTTTAACTACATTATTATCAATAGTAACATTACCACCAGTATCCCAAGTTGGTGCGCCTGTAGAAAGTTTAGCAGGTGTTACTGAACCAGCTGTTGGTACTCCAATTTCTGTAAGAGAAGGAGTAATAGCTTCAATAGCTACACCATTTGGAACGTTTGTATCAAATGTTAAAGTAGTTCCTGAAACACTATATGTGTTTTTGTGTTGATATACACCATCAAGATATACAAACACATCGTTTTCTGTAATTGGGGTTACACTTAAAGTATATGCTGCTGTTGAACCATTACCAGTAAAGGAATCTTGAGTATGTCCAGATCCAGCAACACCTTTACCAACTTGGTGAACTACAACTTCTTCACCACTTCCTGGTGCGCTATCTACAGTTAATACGTTTGTTGAAGTATTAAGTGCATAAGAATTTTTATTTTGATATACACCTTCAATGAATACTAATAACATATCCTCTGATTCAGGATTTCCAGTTAAAGTAAACGTTGTAGTAGAAGCATTTGCTGTTGTAAATACATCTGTTTTAAATGGATTAAGAATATAAGAACTTGCAATAGTAACTGTATCAGTACCAGCCGTAGTTGTTAATGTTATACCAGTTCCAGCTGCTAATGTTAGTGTATCATTCTCTTGATCTGCAACTACATTTGATTGTCCTGAAACTGCGATGGTTCCGAATGCGTCTCCGCCACCGCCAATAGCTCCCCAAGATCCAGTATAACCTTCGAATTGTGAAGTAGTTGTATTATATCTAAATTGTCCTAAAGCTGCTGTTGGTCTTTGAGCTGTTGTTCCATTTGGAACTCTTATTGCATCTGTTAATGAACCAACATCTAAACTAACTGCAGGTGTAGTAGTTCCTATACCAACATTTCCGCCAGATAAAATAACTAAATGAGTTGCATCATTACCAGCACCTAATTGTAAATTACCAGAACTTTCTCTATTGTAAACAAATGCAGTATCACCAGATTTTGAAATATGTAAAGCATCTCCTGAAGTACTTCCATTATCAGCATCAGTAATATATAATATACCACCACCTGAAGCACCGGCTGCTCCTTCAATATGAAGATTACCTTGAGGTGCAGTTGTTCCTATACCAACCTTTTGGTTAACATCTATCATTAATCCAGTTGTACCGCCAGTTTGTAATTGAATTGAATCATTACTACCAGAAGATACGGCATTTATTAAATTGTGTTTTAGATCTAGATAGTTTGTAGCATTATATGAAGCTCTAATTTGTGGTACATCTGATCCACCTGAGCTAACATCTAATTTTCTACCTGCTGATGTTGTTCCTATACCAAGGAAACCACCAGCAGAATAATCTATTCTCATGGCTTCTATTACAGAACCACCATCATTACCAATAAAGATTAAATCTTTATCTTGAACTGCAGTTTTAAGTTGAACGTCAGTACTATTGTTTATGATTGAGAATATATCTGTTCCAGCATCTTGGAATTTAATATCACCACCATCAGCATCAAGAGCAATATCTCCTGCAACATCAAGTGTTAAATTACCTGTTCCAACATTAATTGTTCCGTGTGAACCATTATGATATACTTGCATGTCATTATCATCACCAAGTTGTAATTGACTTGAATCAGAATCTAAATGTATACTTGATGTAAATACTGCCAATCCAGCTTGTGACATATCAAGAGTAAGGGCGGTAATTGTACTTCCACCATCATTACCTCTAAATATAATGTCTTTATCTGATATTTTAGTTTCTATATAAAGACTATTACTTGAGTTTTCAAAAGAAGCAAAATGAGTTCCACCATCATTTAATCCTACTGCACCACCATCAGCATCAAGAGTTATATTTGCACCAGAATCAATAGTAATATCTCCAGCATCTGATATTGTTGAACCATCTATGGTTATATCATCAACTGTAAGAGAAGTAGATGTAATAGCTCCAGTAACATTAAATGGTTTATTAACACTTAATCTAGAGTTTGAATGATCCCAAGTTAAAGTTGGAATAGTACCTGAAGACCAAGCACCAAATGTTAATCCAGCTCCATCTGTTGCTGAACTAGTTGTTGCTGCTTTACCAACAGTTATATTAAGATCTTCTACATCTAATGTAGCTGTATTTAAAGTAGTTGTTGTTCCACCTACTGTTAAATTACCTGTAAGTGTTAAATCATCAAACGTTACATCATCTGTTGATCTAACGTTTTGATTCATTAAATAAACTTCAGTAGCACCTTGACCGGTATTTACTGTATCTGCTGTAAGTATACCTGTGACTGTTGCACCACTAGAAGTTGTAGTTACTCTTGCAGTACCATCTTTATATAATATAGCAGTACCTGCAGCGGCTGATATTTGATTTGTACCATCAGATTCTCTAATGTAGATACTATCTCCATCAATTCTTAAATCACCTGTACCATCTTCCTTTATTATTGAATGTGAACCATCATGATATATTTGTAAATCTGAACTATTACCAAAGTCTGCTCTGATACTATCAACATGCTTAGTATGTCTATCAAATTGTGTTAAGGCTGCACTTCCATCAACTGTGATATAAGCTGTTGATCCACCTGAGCCGTCATCACTCTGTAATATTATATCTTTATCATCCGCATTATTAAGTAGTATTAAATTACCTGTACTATTTTCAATATATGAATGTGAACCTGAATGATAAACACTTAAATCACTACCAGTACCATAAAAGGATTTTATATTATCTGGAAATGTAGTACCGTTTGCATCTAAATATGTTTCAACATCTGAATTACCATATTGTGCAGTACCGGAAAGAGTTGTTCCACTTAATGAAAGTCCTGTTCCTAAAGATAACCACGCGAACGCGCCTGCGCTATCGTCCCAGAATGCTATTCTATCTGCATTTGGATCACTTAAACTTTGAAGTCCTAAATGAGATAAACTAAATGTTGTTGAGCTTAAAGCAAGTCCTGTTCCGGCTGAATACGTTGTATTAGTATCTGTTCCAGTAATAGTTAATTGACCATTTGAATCATCATAACTTAATGATATATTAGAACCAGCTTGTAATAAAGCATTTACGCGGTCGTCTACACGCTCGCTCGTGTGATAAAGATTACTTGAACCTTCTGATAAATCATCTGAATCGTGTCCACTTAAACTAGTAACTGTTCCAGCACTTCCTGAAGTATTACCGGTAACATTACCAGTTATATTACCTGCAAAAGCATTAGCTGTAACTGTTCCTGAAAATGTAGCACTAGATAAACTTCCAGTATCTAGATTAGTTGATTTAGTAGAAATCTCAATATTATTTGTTCCACTTGGTGGAGCTTCAGAGAATGTTAAAGTTGTTCCTGATATTGAGTAAGTTGTTTTTTGCTGATATATACCATCAATAAATATATCTGTTTGATTTTCATGGTATGGATTTGTAGCTAATGTAAATCCTGTAGTAGATCCATCACCAGAGAGTTGTTGTATTGCATTATCTCCAGTACCAATAGCTTTAAACCATGCGATAACTTGAAGTAAATCGGCATTTGCTGCAGAGTTAACTAATGTGACTGAATTTCCTGTAGATGCTGTATAGTCAGTAGTATCTTGAAGAAGAATACCATTTAAATATACTTGAATAGATCCAACTGTATAAGATAGAGTTTCTGAATTATTATCAGCTCCTGAGAATACAGTATTAGAAGTTGCACCATCTGAACCATCATATTCATATGTTTTTAGAATATCATTTGCACTTGCTGCAGTCGAACCAATCTCTACAATAGATTCAGTGCCTCCAACACTTTTCTTCATGTACGCTTTTCCGTCGTACGTGTTAAGTGCTATTTCACCTAAATCTAAATTGGATGTTGTGGGTTGCGCTCCAGCTGTTGCCGAACGTCTTAATTTAATGTTCGTCTTACGTGCCAATTTTGGCTCCTATGTTCAACCTCTATATAGAGAATTTAATAAAAAAGATTTACAAACACATATTTATGTGTTATAATAATAAATCTTAGTAAGTTCCGCCGTCTATTACTGTAGAAGCGATTGGTACTCCAGAACTATTATATTGTAGTACTGCTCCTTCATCTGAGCTAGTTACGAAACTAATTGCTGTACCACCTGCATTTGCTGTGAATACACCTTTACCTGTAAATGAACTTATTCCAGTACCACCATGTGTAACTGCTAAGTCATTTGTTAATGAAACTGTTCCAGTAACACTTAAGTTATCATCAACTGTGACTGTACCACCAGCTGAATCAAGTGTTAAATTACCAGATGCAGTATCAATTTCGTTAGTGCCTGTAACACCAACTTGAATTTGATCAATATATGCTCCACCTAGAGATATATCTCCATAAGATCCACTTATAACTCCTGATGTATCTGTTGCATCAGGTACGAAAGCAAATCTTCCAGTACTATCATCAAAACCAAAGAAACCTAATTTAGCGGCTGATCCATTATGCCATCTAAATTCTATACCACGATCTAGATTATCATCTGAACCTGGTGCTGTATCTCCACCAACTACGAATATTGGATCATCAACTGTAACTGTAGTTGAGTTTAATGTTGTTTGTGTTCCGTTAACAACTAAATTACCACCAACTGTTAAATTACCACCAGTTGAAACGGTATCACTTGAAGCATTACCTAATACGGTATTACCATTAACTGTTAAATTATCTGTAACTGTTAAATCTGAACCAATTGTAACATCATCAGGTAAACCAATTTGAATTTGGTTATCAGAAACTGTAGTATTAACTTCGTTAGCAGTTCCTGCAAATGTTAGTGTATCTGATAATAGATTAACTGTATCATTTGAACCAGAATCAGCTGCAATTGTTAATACTGTTGCAACGTTAGCTGAACCAGCTGCTGTAATACGTCCTTGAGCATCAACTGTAAATGTTGGAATTGCTGTAGTTGAACCGTATGATCCTGCTGTAACTGCAGTATTATCTAGGTTAACTGTAACTGTATTACCAGAACCAACTGTTGTTAATCCAGTACCACCAGCAATATCTAATGTTTCTGAATCCAGATCAATACTTAAAGCACCGCCTGAATCACCTTGGAAATCTAGATCTTGAGCTGTTACTTGAGCATCAACATAAGCCTTAATTGACTGTTGAGTAGCTAAAGCATTAGCATCGTTAGATGCCATATTATCTTCATCTAGAATTGTATCAATTGAAACTGCTGAACCTAATGCTCCAGTTGCTGCAATTTTTAAAGCTGCTGTATTTAAAGCACTAACATGAGAATTACCATCTGTTATTAGTGCACTTGAAGCAGTAGTTGTACCATGTGCGTGATCTAAAAGATCAGTGAAATATTTACCACCGATAACATTAACAGAAGGTGCCACCCCACCTGACTCTGTTCCTGTACCAATGTATAATCTATCTCCATTGTTAGCTTGAGTACCGCCGACCCATGAATAGGCTAACTCACCTGTTTTAATATTACTGGGTGCTGCGGTGGTAGCTCCAGTATTTAGTATTTTAATTCTTGTCAAATTAGCCATTAATATGTGCCTCCGATTATATTAAGATTTTCATTTTGAATCTGTGTTTTGACTTCATATTTTCCTGAAGAACCATTATAGATCATCATAACCCCATCTGTTTGTCCTGTCACATCAACATCGGATAAATCTCCGAGTGCCATTGAAGATGTTAAACTAGCTGATTTAGCAACAATATTTTGTTGTCCTGCCGCTTGTCCCTTTAATTTTCCAGATTGCTGGATTTTAGCCTTCATGTTTGACATTATGCTCTTGTGACTCCTGGTGTTACTTCTACTTGTCCTTCTAAAACTCTTGTTACGACTCCTCCTCCGGAGGTAATCTCTACATCATATACGTACCGTCCTGCTGCTAATGCATTCGTTTGCGTTGCGGTTAAACTAATTGTAATAGTTCCACCTGTCGCATTCGATACCGAAGCTGAGAAAGCAGTAAAGGTTGTAGAATCATATGTCTTCCTTATCTGCCCTGCTACGCTATAACCTGTTAGGTTTTGTGCATTACCACTATCATCAGTAATATCAATCTGTGCATTAAATGTTGCTCCTTGATCTACTGTTAAATTTGAAACAATTGCCATTTAATATACCTATCTATTTATGCTTTTTAGTTCTTCAATTTCAGCTTTAAGTTCTTTTATTGATTCTATTAATAATGGAACTAGTTTATCGTACTTAACTCCTAAGTAACCATTATCATTTTCATTAACTGCTTCTGGTAAAACTTCTTGAACTTGTTGTGCACTTACACCAACCTGAACTGTTTCTTTATCTAGTGATTCAGCTTTATCATTCCAAGTATATAAGAATCCATCAAGTGAACATACTTTATCTAAGGCATTATCTAAATTACCAACTCTATTTTTTAATCTTTCATCTGATGATGCAATAAAGTCTGTAGCATATACGTAGTTATTACCTGGATGGAAATATATTCCATTTGTGGAATAAAGTGTATCACCGCTGTGCCATACTGCATAGTAATTGGCAGCTGAATTATCTCCATTATTAACATCTACTGTATCTGCCCAAGTTGCTGTTCCTGCATTACCACTAATTGATCCAGAGATTGTAGAACTAAATGTTTTAGTTCCTGCTATTGTCTGATTTCCTGAAGTATAAACTCCGCCTGTAACTGATGCTGCGTTACCTGTACATGATGTTGATGAACCACTTAAACTACCATGGAATGTTGTTGCAGTAATTGAATTACTAGATGCATTTAATGTAACGCCACCGGTATGATAAACATTATCATTTCCAGATGAAGTACCGGTAGTCCATAATATTCTATAATTACCATTACCATCACTTGAATGTTGGTAAACATCTGAAGCTGTTGCTGCGTTACCTGTACATGATGCTGAACTTCCTGTTATATTTGAAGATATAGTAGCTGGTAATCTTGCATCATTTATTGTTCCTTGAGATATATTACTAGCATCTAAATTTGTAAGCTGTGTTCCATTACCTACAATAGTTCCAACATTTAATGTATTTGTACTTGGATTGTAATATATACCTGCTCCAGTATCTTGATATAGCGATTTATTAGCATTGGTTGTATCATTTACTTCAGTGAATACCATCCTATAAGATGCACTAGCAGATGCAGCATTAATATAAACCTGACTTGCAGTTGCCGAATTACCTGTTATATCTGAAGTTATTGAAGCTGGTAATCTTGCATCATTTATAGTTCCACTTGAAATATTTGAAGCATTTAATGATGTTAAACCTGAACCACTTCCTGAATGTGAACCAGAGAATGTACCAGCTGTTAATGTATTTGTACTTGGATTATAGTGTGCATCTCCACCAGCATCTGAATATATATCAGCATTATTAATACTAGTATTTCCACCATCTCTAAAGAGTAATCTATAATCTCCACTAGCACTTGTAGCATTTACTCTAATCTTGGTTGCTGTTGCTGCATTACCTGTAGTTGAAGATGATGTTGTTGCATTACCACTTAGTGCTGCTGTAATTGTACCAGCTGAGAAGTTTCCTGAACCATCTCTTATAACTGGTTTTGAAGCTGTATTAGCTGAAGCAAATTCTGTTTGTTTATAATAATAATCATCAAAGTCACCAGAATCAACTGCTGTGATATGACCTTGAGCATTTGTTGTTATACCTTTTACATATGTTCCATCATCTGTAGCATTTGTATTTGATCTAGAAATAGTATCATGATTAATAGTAATCTTATCTGCTGAACTAGCAGTAGATATTAAAGTTCCACCTTCTATATCAATAGTATCATTATTTGCACTTGCAACAGCGTTCGAACCACTATCAGCTGTAAATGTTTTATAGAATAATTGTGATGAACCTCTATCGGTATTATTAACTGTAATATCAATATCATTTCCTGATAAAGCTGCTGATGTAGATGTACCTGAACCTGCATTAAAATGTAATCTTCTAGATTGTGTTAGAGCACTATTAGCGCTTCCTTCTGCTGCTACATCCGGTGAACCTACAGTAGCTGCTGAAAGAACTAATGATCCATCAGCTTCCCATTGGTCTGTTGCAAAGTTGTATACGAGCGAGTGTGCGCCCGTTACGCCTGCTGCCGCGTTCGAGTGTACGCCCGCGAACACTTTAGTTTCTAATCCAAATCCACCTGTACTTGGCTCTGTAGATCCTAAATCTGAACCTGCTAGTATAAGTGTATCTTCAACTTCTAAGTTAGTTGTACTTAATGTAGTTGTTGTACCATTTACTGTAAAGTTTCCTGTGACTGTTAAGTTTCCACCTACTTCTGCATTACCAGCAACTGCCATATTGTTATCACCTGGATCTGCTCCGGATGTACCAACTCTAAGACCAGCTGCTCTTGCATAATCTGTAACTACTAAGTTATTTCCAATAGTAACATCATCTGGTAATGCAATTGTAACATCTCTATCTTCTGTTCCAGAACCTGTAACTGTTATTTCATTAGCGGTTCCAGTAATTGTTCCAATATAATCCCCAGTTGTATCTGTTCCTAAAGCTACTGAGTTAGCTGCGACTGTTGCTGTAAGTGTAGCACTTGCTAAATCTGTAATTGTAACATTACCTGTTAAATCACCAGCTAATGTAATAGTGAAATCATTTACATTAAAATCAAAATTTTGATTTGTTGGATCCCACGTTACTGCAATACCTGATTCAGTATTACTTGAAATTAAATCTTCAGCATTATAGAATGTAACTAAATCAGATGTAACTGATGAAGTACCAGCTGCGTTTGTTCCAACTATTTGCCATCCTCTATGTCCTTTACTAGCACCAACCTGAGATTCTCTCCATTGTACTGCTGGATAAGGAGTTGGTGAAGAACCAATATGAGCTCTATCTATTCTCATACCCATACCAGTTGATGCTTGATTACCATCAACATTTAGATATGATACTGAGAATGTGTTTATACCTGAAGCATTACCTGGTAATAATAATGTACCGTTTGAAACATCTAATGTTGAACCAGAGGTTACGGTATAAGTTTTATTACCACCAAATGATAAATCTGTTTCTAGTGTTTGTGAACTTCCACTTACTTTAGTTAATCTTGCTGCTATATCTGTATCATTAGAGATCATTCCTGCTTGTAGAAGATCTAATGTACCTGCAATTGTATTTGCACCGTATGTTCCATCGTTATATGAATCTGAATCACCAAGTGCTGTATTTAATAGGTTAACTGCAGTGGTTAAGCTTCCAGCCCCAACTGCTTCTGTTCCTGCTCCTGTTATAGTACCAGAACCTATTGTTCCATCTAATTCTACAATAGCTGCTGTTAAATCTGTAGCTGCGATATTTGTACCAGTTGTTAGTGTTGCTCCACTGTTTCCAACGTTACCTATATCAACTCTTACTTCTCTTAATGCTGCTGATATATCAGTAGCTGCTAAGCCTGTAAAAGTCATATTACCAATATCAGTTTCATGTTCATTTAAAGCATCCATTACTGTTGATGCAGTAAATGATCCTGCAAATGCTTGTGTTGGTTCTACTCTTGCATTAAGAACATCGATTTCATTTTCTAATTCTGCAATAGCTCCACTTACTGTTGATGCGCTTGTTCCCATTGCACCAGCTGTAATTGTTCCTAATTCAGCATCGTGTTCGTTTATTGCTCCAACTAAATCGTTTGATGTAGTACTAATAGTATAGTTAGCTGTTGATCCACGTGTTGCTGTTTCTAATTCGTTAATAGCTGTAACAATATCAGATTTATCAGTTGTTCCTAATGAAGTAATATCACCAATATCATCTTGTACTTCATTAATAGCTAGTACTGCTGAATTTGCAATAAGTAATACTACATCATCAGCACTTGATTGAGTATGTAATTCAATCATTTGTAAGAATGAAGTATCTGCTGCAGTTGCTGTTTGTAATCCACCATTAACAATTCTATCACCAGATGTTTCTGATTGTTTAACCATAATACCGGTATTAAATGTTCCAGTATGATTTTTAAAATATAGAATTGATGCATCAGCATATAATAATGTACCAGTAAATGATTCTGACCCAACACTTCCTTGATAAAGTGTTGCACCTTCTGTAAATGTAGATGGTATTGTTGGTGAACCTGTTAATGTAACCTTTAAATCAAAATTAGGTGCGTGCCAACCAGCTTGGACCTCACTTTGAGAAATTTCTGTCCCTTCGACCTTTACTCTAGCATATCCAACTTTAACTGATTCTACTATTTGTCTTGCTATATTAGCGTGTGGAATATTTTGTCCACCTTGAACTAGATTTTGTCCTGCATTAAATGTTCCAGATGTTGATCCAACTGCAACTTTATTTTTATTAATCCATAAAATCTTACCGGAGAATCCACCTGATTGTGTTACGGTATTTCCAACTACAAAGTTACTTGGGATAGAAGATAATCCTGTAAAGATTATCACATTCATATCTGTAGTATGTTCTGGAGCTATTTCAAATCTATGAGCTAAATTTGTAAAGAGATGATCATCAGCTGAAGCTGTCCAACTATGATTTTTATCTAATATACGGGAATCTAGCTGATCAACATCACCAAGCTCGAAAGATACTTCATTACCTTTCTGTCTCCAATCTTCAAATGTGTTGGTCTTTATTACTCTAGTTTCGTTATTTGCTGGCATTATTTACTCGCTATCTTTTCTAAAAGTTTCTTAATTTCTTCTACATCCTTCTTAAGTTGTACTATATCTTCAGTCTGTTCTGCATCTACTCTAGATTTTTCTATTTGTTTTAATCTAGCTTCAAATGCACCGTTATTAGTATTTATAATAGCATTAGTAGATAAATCACGTACAAAATCAGGATTATCTTCTACTATTGCGACTGTTGGTTCTTCAATTTTCTTTTTTCTTGGCATTATAAACTCGCTATTGCTCTGAAGTCCTTAATTGAAGGAACATATGAGCTGTTAGTTGTTCTTAGTACAATCTTAATTGCAAATGATCCAAAGTTTTCTGATGGAGCTATTACATAATGAGCTTCATTATATACTCCACCATCATTATCTGGTATTGCGGTTTCTGGTGCATCCAATGTCCAACCCTGATCATCAAAGTCTAAGTCTGAACCTGCTGGTAATGTCTTATAATAAAGATCAATAGTAGCATTTTTAGGTTTGTTTGCACTTATATAAACATCAATATTTGATGCCTCGTTATTAAGATCAATTCTCTTTGTTATATATTTATTTAATTCTGATCCACCAAATGCATTAGTCTCTGCGGTATAATTTCTTCCATATCCAGTATTATTATAAGCTGAATTACCGGAATTAGCTCCTGCATCATTTGTTTTGTTTGCAATAGTTGTAACTGAGCATCTATTCATATCAATTATTGGTGTTAAAGCCTCTGTTCCATTAAATGTAGCTGTAAGAGCAAATGATTGATTAGCAGTTATACTTTGTGCTGTTTCATTTCTTGCTGATGCAATTACATGTGGAGATGTAAGTATATTACTCGAATTAGCTAATACTTGTCCTATTGTTGAAGAAGCATATGGGGATTCAGCACCATCTTGTGATTGTCCTGTATACCCAGCTAAGCTAAATGTAAGCCCTGTTCCTGGTACTTCTAATGTTTGAACCTGTGGAACTACGATATTATAAACTTTATTTTCTGTGGCTTTCATATTATCACCACCACCATCGATAGCTACCGTAGTTGCATTATCACCTGTGATAAGAATTGAATAACCATCTTGTTCTACATTTGATATAGTATGATTTGCATTAATCTTAGCTGCTGCTATCCCATTCTCTGCACTAAATCCTGATAATGTAACTGAACTATTATTAAACATACCATGACTTCTATGTCTAACTCTTATAATACAATCTGAACCAGAGTTAGCAACATATCTTATTGGGTTTGCTCCTAATGATCTTGCTGGTATATTATCATTATTTAATACCACTGTTGCTGAAGTTTGACTAAAGCTACATCTATTAAGTTTAAATTTAAGATCTTTTGTTTGTTCTGGGGTCCAAGTTGAGGAGTTAGCTGATGTAAAGAATACACCATTATATGGTTGTTTTGTAACTCTATTTGCTGTATCTGCTAAATCAAATCCACCTGTTTCTGCAATGAATACCTTGTAATCATCTGATTGAGATATTAATACTATTGCATATTCTTGGTCTTGTGCCAAATAAATTGGATGATCGAATGTAAATTTAGTTGCAACTGAACCATCAGTTGAAGTTGTTATTGAACCTGGATATATGTTTATACTTGACCCAGGAACTACTTGTTGTGTTGGTGTACCATTTTCTACTGATCTTATTGAAAGATTAATTGGTATATTAGCATCTTTTGTTGCTATATAAATTTCACAAGAGGACATGAATATTCCACCTGCGGTATCAATAATAAATGTTTGTGCTAATGGATCAACCCATTCTACTGGATCTGTAAATCTTGTTATAGCAACATCTTGAATAACTCTATCATCTGTTAATTCTGTTGATACGAATCTAGGTACCTTAGTTGACATTATAACATTTTCTTTAACTTCAAGTAAACCTTGAGCGTGATACATTGCTTCAGCAAATGTTGTTTCATCTGATTTATTATTTGTATTTGAATCTGTTAACCTAAACTCTCTTGTACCTGTTTTAAATTTAAGTGTAGAGTTATGTGGTATTCTATATGATCCTTCTACTTTACCTGAAGCATCTGTAATTAAATCTGTATTATTAGCATGGGATGTAGCATCTTTATAAGTACCAACATCTGTTTCAGTAGACCATTCTTTAAATCCACCTGTTTCTGAACAATAATCTGTTACGTTAGTTCCATTAAAGAAAGCATATACCTTTGTATTAGGTTTCATTCTTTCTGCTTTAAAGAATATTTCTCTTGATCTCATAAATGGTACAAAATTCATTTCTACCACTCTTGAACCTAATTCTTTTAATTGGGTATCAGGTACGACCGTTGTTCTCATACCAGATCTAGATTGATTTGAAGTTGTAGTAGTAGCTACTGTAGTTGTTGAAGCTTGACCTCTTCGTCTTCTCCATCTATTCCATCTTCTTCCACCACCTTCTTCTTCAACCATATTTGTACTAGTACTTTCTGTAACCTCTACACCTGTCCAGTTAGTTTCCCACTCATTCCAAACTGTTCCTAATATACCATTTTGTTCTGCCATGGAAACTAATTGATCATAAACACCTTCATCATCAATTATTACGTCTGGTCTTGTATCTGTATCTTTCCACTCATCTGATTCTGGGGATAGTCTCATTTCTCCACCCCATGTGAATACGTTATATGGATTAACATATTCAGACATTGTAGCATAAGGTTGATCTACGTATGTAGTTTCTGTGAATGGTAAATGTAATAAAGAACCGGTTTGTGTTAATGAATTAGTAACAGCGCCTTTTATAAGATTTGTATTATCTTCATAGAATCTTGGTCTTAATATACCATTACCTTTATCAATTGAAATATTATAGTCTGGATGTATTACGTTACCTACATTATGCCCATAAAACGCATCAACTACTATACCATTTTTTAATCTATCATTAGCTGAACCATCTTGAATTTGTACCCCTGCTGCATCTTTTTCTAATAATGATAAAGAAGTATAATACTCTAAGTTTCTAACCCTGGAATCGATAGATCCAATATCACGCATAGTATAGCGTTTTGAATCTATTTTAACAGGAATACAATCACCAGTATCAAACACATATGGTTGATAATGTAATTCAAAGATTGTCATTGAATCATCTAAATCATCTGGGGATTGTGGATTAACTGCAGCTACACCTTTTATTGTATTAAAGTTTCCTTCTCTATCAATATAAAGTTTATCAATTCTTCCTAAATAGTGATCAATATCTGCTTGAGATACTGAGAATGGTTTAGGTGTTTGTGAGTTTGAGAATCCAGTACCAGTTGTGAATTCTGATCCAGCTGTAATAGAACCAGAAGAAGCCTTTGTAGGCCTAAAGTCTAAACAATCTCTTAATTCTACTTTACCTAAATGTGAATCAAATGTTGGTATTGTTTCGTAGTTAGCTGAAGGATATGAATCTACTGAGAAATAATCTCCAGCACCTGAATGTAACCAATATTTAAATGATATTGTAACTACTGTACCATTCGCTAACCATCCACCAATTGGTATTAATCTTCCTTCATCATAGAAATTATCTCTTTGTCCATTATCTAAAGTAAATTTATCTTTAGCATCTACTCCACCAACCGTTACTGTATCAATTGAAGAAATATCTGATTTATCTAATGGGATATATCCTGTAGCTGATGCGTATGTAAAGGTAGTAGCCGATACTGTTGTAAGTGTTTTAGATTTTTGTCCACCAGAAGCATTCTTTTGAATTGTACATATAACTTTTACATGTGGTGTTCCTGAAGCAAATCCTGTTATTGCACTTCCTACATTTGTTAATGTTAAAGTAGTTGTTCCAACTCCACCAACACATCCTGCAGGAACTAATTCTGCTGCATTTGATCCTGTTGCTACCAATATATCTGAATTAGATTGTAAATTTCCGCCTAAGTTAGTAAATGATACTGTTGCTGATGCACCAGATCCTGATACTGTTCCTTCTACTTCTTTTCTTACATTATATTCTAATGGATCTGCTGGAGATGAACCTAATAAAGTTTTAACACCATCGTATGGTAATTTAAATACCATTCCATTATTACCAGTATCAAATCTTACTCCTGCATTTGCTAAGTCTGCTTGGAAATCCTGATTTGATTGTGTTTGGAATACTTTAGCAACATTTGAGAATGTTTGACCTGAATTCATAACAATATCAAATAGGTATAAACGCCAAATAGTAGAAGTTCCTTGTTCGAATCCTCTTACTCTTGCTTCACCTATTTTTGTACTAGAACTATTTCTTAATTCGATTGTTGTATATGAATTAACATCTGGCATACCTCTAACTGTTGAAAGAGTTAGATTTACATAGTTACCAACAGGCATCACAACTGAATTTTCATTTTCATTTACGTGATCCCTTGGTTTATCTACTGCAACATATTTAGTTGCTAGATTTTCTACTCTGAAACCTTGAACATAAGCTATTGATGGTTCTACACCAACTGCTAATTTAGTAGCAACACCACCATTACCTGATGTTAAATAACCACCATTACCTGCTCCATCATCTAAGTGTTCTCTTATATCTAAAGAATATGGAGTTACAGAATAATTACCTGATTCTTCGTGTGTTCTTCTAGCTAATCTTGTAGTTAATTCTGTATTAGCTGTTTTATCTTCTGTTTTAACCTGAATAACACCAGATTTTATATTCATTAATTTAATATAATTACTGTATGTTGCATTTGGATCACTTAAACTTTCTTTAATTAAAGCTGTTGCTATTTTATATCTGTGTGCGCCCGGTGCCGCGTAGTTAGGTGTTCCTGTAGCATTATCTACGAGAGTTGAATCAGTTCCACTTTCTACTAATGATTCTGTTACGGATAAACCTATAACATAACTAGGAGTGTTTGTATATTTGTCTAGTATTAATGATTGAGGTGCTACATAAGCCATAGTACCAGATATAAAATATATACCTTCTTCGATACTTACTCTTGATCCTTTTCCTGTCGCTGAGGAGGATGCTAGAGTTGCTGTTTTGGAACCATTAGTAATTGATTCACCGTTAACAAATAAAGATGTAGCATTATTTGTTCCAGAATTATTATATTTAATATAAAGTGTATCTGGATCTGAACCAGTAGCTGCAATAGCTTCTAGTACTTCTGCTGTTACGCCATTTGTTCCACCTGTAATAGTTGTTCCAACGAATGCTGCAACTGAACTTGTTGCTGTTAGTTTAACAAAATCATATTCTGTATTAACTGTAACTTTACCACCAACTACACGTGAACCATCATTAAAATTATATTGACCTAATTTATCTAGCTGCGATTGAAGAGTAGTTTGTAATTGAGTTAATTCTCTTGCTTGTACAGCAAATCCTGGTCTAAATAATACTCTATGATAATTTTTAGACTCATCAAAATCATCATAATAAGGTGATATGTTATAATTCTTAACTCTAGTAATTGCCATATTTTTTCTCTTCTAAATTCTTAGAATTCAATTATCAGTTTAATATCCTCAATTTGTGAAGATGATCTATTAATAGGAGCTCTGTTTTCTAGGAATAAAATTTGTCCTGAATTCATAGCTACTTCTGGACCATAGCCATTTGTTGCTTGTCCATACCAAGTTGTTCCTGAAGTTGTATTTAAAACTGCTGAACCTCCACTTGGTAATGTTCCTGTAATAGTATCTCCTGAAACAAAAGGGATATAACCTGTTTTTGAATTCTGATAATAATATAATACCTTGTTAGTAGTATCTATCTCTGTTAAATAAGCCTTAGCTCCAGAACTAGAACCTTGAATAACTTGATCAACTGCAAATCCTGTAAGAGATGCACCTGATGCTAATACTAATGATTTTCTAACTCTAGCTGTTGTAGATGTAAGTGTTGCGTTACTTCCAAAAGCTTTAGGTTCTTTAATTAGTGTAACTTGTCTAAAATCATTTCCAACTGTTAAATCACCAGATTCTGAACCTGATAATTGTGTATTAACAGCTACATAAAAAGCTCCTAATTCACTTACTGGATCTGTTCCGTGACCACCCGGAGGAGCAATAACTGCTCTTGCGGCTCCATTTGATCCACTTCCACCAGTTATAACTATTTCTGCAACTGTATAATTATCACCTTTATTAGCTTCTGATGATATAGTAATTCCAGTTATATTACCACCTGAAACAGTTGCTGTTGCAACTGCGCCTGATCCATCACCATTAATAGTAACAGTAGGTGCTGAAGTATATCCACTTCCTGCATTTGTAACTTCGATTCTTTCTATACCAGCTACTGCAGTTTTTGATGTATCTCCTGAATCCATTTGTGCTGTTTGGTTAGCATAATTAACATCAGTACTTGCTAATCTTCCAAAGGTTAATGTAACACCATCTGAAATAGATTGAGCTGAACTTAATGTAATACTTGTTGCTGAAGGCTTGGTAGCAACTGTAACTGATCCTGATATACCAGAACCTGTAACTAATTGACCAACCTTAATAAATTCGTTGTTTTGTCCTGCATCTAATGTTACATTTACTGAGCTTGAAACAGCGCCATTAACTGTTGCTGTGACTGGATCAAACTGTGTAGATACTGGCATATATGAAGTAGTTAAGAATTTTTCTGAATCCGTAACTGTAATTGTATACATATATTTCCAGCTATAACCATCTGATTCCGCTGTTGGATCAGTATTAATATGAGTAGGTTCTACAGTTGAAGCTCCGGAAGCAGTAATACACTTATAAACTTTGAATTCAGAAGTGATTATATAAAACGCTTTGTCGTATATTGCAGAATCATCTGAATCCCAAGCTGTGTATGTTGTTCCTGTACTCCAAGTATGTCTTGGAACAATGTGTGAAACATCGCTTGATGCTATTTTTTTCATACCAATCATATTTTGGTATGCTTCATGAAGATCGTCTATTCGATCTTGTGGTGTGAATGGCGTTGATGCATCGTCTAAGTCTGAAGTTGTTGTGGACCAAACGTCCGATTTACCAATACCCACATATACTGAGGATCCGGCAATATCTTCCTTAAAGTTTTCTGCATTAACCACTCTAAAAGGTGTACTTACTATTGCTGTCATTTTTTATCCCTGATTAATATTTGTTTTCACGTTATATCTATTTATATCACTTTCATAACTAGTTCCAATGGTTTTATCACTAAAAAAGCTTATTGGATAGTTATCTCTAAATTTCTTTGTACTATAATAATTATTCTTTCTTTCAGGATAACTATTATCATTCAAAGTTTTAAATCCAGATGCATAAGATCCAGCTTGAACATTAGCCACGTGATTAAGCATAATGATCGCTATTTCTGCTACATCTTTACCTCTTCCTTCACTTTCTGTAGGTGAGGCAACTCTTATTACTGGGTCTTTAATATAACCGAATCCATCTTCGGTTATAGTTACCCCAGAAACTTCTCCCTCTGAATCTAATTGTACTGTAGCCGTTGCTGTTACATTAGTTCCTAAAGGATTACCATCTGCATCTTTCGATGTTGGTTCGGCAAATGTTAAAGTAGGTGCAGATGTATATGTTTTATCTGCCAAATTACTTAACAATATTGTTTTAACTTTACCAGCATCTGGATTACCAGCTGCTGCTGTATAAGCAGTTGTATATCCTGATCCAGCATTTGTTATTGTTACTGAATCAATTACACCATTACTGTCGATAGTACATGTTGCCGCGCCATTTGAACCATTATTTCCAGTAATAGTTAATGTTGGAGCTGAATTATATCCATATCCACCATCTACTATATTTATAGCTGATATTTGACCACCACTTATATCTGTAGAAAAGTTTGCTGATTTATCAATCTTAGCTATAAAGTTAGGTAAGAATGTTGATGCAAAAGCTTCTACAAGTAATGGAACGTCCTCAGCACCAATAACCCCAGGCTGTAATCCTGGCATAGAGCTAAGAGTTTTTCTATTTGTTCTTCCATAAACATTTAACCACTTATATTGATAACCTGCATTATTAGGATCTTGAACTAAACCATCTCCAGCAATTGTTGCTGATTGCCTTATATTATCTCCTAATACTGCACGAGTTAATTGTGTTAATAATAATACCTCTCCAAAGAATATAAATCCAGCTGGATGAACTAATTTATCAAATGAATATTTCCAATCTTTTAAGTTCTTACCTGTTTTAACATTATAAGAAAACTTTTGGTAATATAATGAATCTTGTAATTTAATTCTATCAGATAAAAATCCTTTATTATCCAAATAACGATTTAATCCTGTATCCCAGTCTCCTGAAGAAGGTATTAATGTTTTATCCCAAGGGTAATCAACTTCAACATTTTCATTAAATAATAATCTAAAAAATATTTCAATTGAATCTTGAGATCCTTTTAATTTATATAAAGAAACTATATTTTTATATAAAGCTCTTTTTTCTACAGAAGATAGATTTCTAGGTATAGCTGCTGCGATTTCTTTCTGCATCATTTGCAAGTAATCATCATCATTCTCATCTATATTCATTGCTTCTTCTATAGCATTTAAAATATAACTTGGTCCTGGTCCAACCCAATAAGTAATTGGAGTTGTAAGAGTTACTGTTGATCCTAATAAACCAGCATCTAAATTTTCTACTGTCCAAGTTTTTCCTTTTGGTGTAGTACTCTTTTCTAATGTTCCTGGTAAATCATTACCATTTGAAATTACTGGAGCACTAAGCCCAGTCATTGCTATAGTATTTCCAGAAGAATCTTTTAATGTAGAAGAACCTCCTCCGGAATCACCAAAGAATTCATTATTTTCATTATTAGGAGTAGATGTTCTAAAAACAGCTTTACCTTTTCCTGCATGAACTCCTGAGGCTACAACAATATCTGTAAAACTTTCATTTGCAGTGTATATAAACTCCTCCATATTCATGAACTTGTAATAATACTCTAATAAACCTTTTACATTAGGATCACCATCAGGATTATCTGAATTCTCTAAAATACCCTCAGGTATAATAGAGTCTAAACGAATATCTTCTTTTGTTTTTCTTTTTAAAGAAGCTACCGATTCTATATAATTCGGATTATCTGAATCTGATCCATATTGAGCCATTACGATCTAAACCTTGAAGTTGTTGTATAATCTATAGAACCAGAAGAACCTGCTGTTGCAATTGTATCTTCTTCTGCTGTAACTGTTAATCTTGTAGCATCAATTGAAAGTATTTCGTCTCTCTTTGGAGCTACATCTAATGAGTTTGGTATAAGTGTTATTCGGATAGCAGTAGTATTCGCTGGTGTAAAGTTATTTAATACCACCGATCCTGTTGATGGGGTAACTGTTCCACAATTATCAATTGTAGTTACCTTAGTATCTCCAACTAATTTATAAGCAAATATTTGTCTATCTGTAGATCCATCAATTACTTTATCATTAAAATAATTTATTACTCCATTTCCATCTGTCCATCCTGTAGAACTAATACAAGAATCAGAACTTCCACCTGGAACATATATTACTCCTGGGAAAGTTAATGTAACATTATTTAAAATATCAGCTGTTGGTGTATAGTTTTGAAATAAGAAAGGTCTTACTGTTGAACTTAATATTGCTGGATCAGCTGAATCAATTGTTTTTAATATTGAAGAGTGCCTAAATAATCCATCAAATCTGTTTAAATTATTTACTGAATAATCATCTATTGTATCTTTTACTACTGTTATTAAATCTGCTGATGTTCTATCTGTTAAATTTGGATTGTATTTAAATATAACATCTAATTCTAAATAAGAATAATTAGGATCAACAATCTCTGGTGTAATACTAACTACGTTTTTACCTTTTAATATTGAATCAGTAATAGATGTTTTTTCTGCAGTAGTTAATGTTGTTGCTGTGTTTGGTTTAATACAAACATAGATTTTTCCATAATCTGGAATTGCTTGATCTTCTCCGCCCCAGGTATTAATAGAAGCTATATTTAAAAATTCTCTTTTAATAATTGAACGATAATCATCAGATGTAACTGCTCTATTTTGTGAAGCAAATGTAATTGGAGCATTATATCTTATTGATTCTAATCCTTCTTGATCAGCACCACCAGCTGAAGCACTTACTGTTGTAACTGCTGCAGCAGCTCCTGTTAATAAACTATCTGATAATGAAAAAGTAGATGCTCCGTTTGCATCTTTTCCATTACTATAAACATAATCCAAAGTAACAATATTATTATTACTAGGTTTTGATCCTATAACACCATCACCAAAATATACTTCATAAAATCCATTTGAATTTTCCTGTAAATGGAATATCTTAGTAGTTGAATCTACACTTAATAGTGTTTCGAATTTACTGTATATATCATAAGAACTAGATTCTTCGTTCGCTTGCACACGTACGCGTAGCGTGCCCGTGTCCACATTTTTATGAGGTATTTGATGTTTTTGAATTGATATATCATTATCAACTCTATATTTTATAGAATTATAAACTCCTTCAGCTAATTTTACATTGCTAAATGTATATTTGTTTGTACTAGTATCTAGGGTTGCACTTGAGGATTCTGTTGCAACAAAACTATAAGGATAACCTGTTACTTCAGAATTAAACCTTGTTCCTCTTGGTAAAGATAAATTATCTGGTTTGTTATCTACTTCAGATGCATCCATTACCACGTTAACTGTAGCCTTAGCTGCTAGCTCGGAAGTAGGAACATATCCAAGCATCCGAGCTCTCGAGACAGCGTTTCCTCTTATCTGAGCAGAATCGAGGAAAGCTTCATTTAGTGCTAAATGAGCAGCCATGGCATTATAGTGTGTATTATATGCTAGAACATCTAGTAATACATTCATGCCAGAACCTTCGAAATCGTAATCTGAAAATACTGTTTGTTGTTTTAAATAATTCTTTAAGTTAGATTTTATATCTGCAAAATCTAATTCTGTTACTTTTAAATTTGTTGCCATCTTATCTTAACCTTCTTAATGGTAAATTTACGTTTGATTGTACATTTATCCCTTTTATTGTATAAGCAATTGAAACTCTCCAAGCGTTAGCTCTAGCATCGTTTCTTACATTAACATTAGTAGTTACGATTCTTGGTTCATATAACTCTAATACATCTTTAATCTGATTTTCTAATTCGAATCTAGTAAATGCATCAGCAGGTTCAAAAAGTAATCCTCTTAGATTAGCTCCTTTATCATGCTGAAAAGGTCTTTCATAAAAATTTGTTAGTACTAAATTCTTTACTGCATTTTTTACTGCATTATCATCTTTTAAAGGGGTTATATCTTTTCTAATAGGATGTTTAGTTAAAGACATATCCAGATCAGAAAAGTTTTTCTTCCTAGTAACAATAGAAACTTGTTTTGTAGTTGATGATTTGTCTGAATAAATTGCCATATATCTATTTATACATCCTAGCTAGAAGGAATTACTATATACTCATCATTTTCTCCGGCTGCATCATCTAAAATGATTTCACCATCATCGATTGAATAACCAGTAAATGCTGATTCTAAATTAGCTTTATTAAATACTTTTGTATTTGAATCTCCTGCGCCTAAACTTGTTTGCCCTGCTGAAGTACGTACTGAAGAAAATCCTGAAGATGGATTATTTGATGCACTTAAACTAGGTAATACAGCTGCTCCACCTGCAACAACCGTAGTAACTCCTGATAAAGTAGTTAAATCAACTATTGGCATAGGTATACCCATTAGTTTCATAAAATCACAGAAATCTAATAATGCCCAATCTAATATTGCGCCTAATCCTATTGCATCAAGGAAAGATTTAACCTTTTGTAACCACGTTTTTATTATGAATAATTCCCAGTTAGCTTCAAATTCTTTTAACTTTGTTTGGATCCTAGCTATTTTTGCTTCAAGAGTTTCTACATTATCAGTAAATTCTCCACCTAATAAATCCATAATATTAAATCCGGCTACTTCAATTCCTTCTAATGCTTTTAATAATTCTTCTTTACTTTGATCTTTAGCATTTTTTATTGCATCTTCAATTATATCTTTAGCATTCCAACTTAAAGGTATTCCACCTAAGCTTGGTAATCCTAAAGCATCCCATATTTCACTAAACTTACCAATTAAAGCTGATGCTCCTCCGGTTAATAAAGCATTCTGTAATTTGGTAGCTTCATTCTTTATAAAATCCATTATTTGTTTAGCTTTGAAATCGCCAGTTTCAAATCCATGTTCTCCCATGAATAATTTATATTCATCTGGAAGTAAATCATATATTCTATCTAATTCATCTGATCTTAATTTATCAATCTTAGCTTGAATTTCTTCAGGAGTTAAATCTTTCCATTCTCCTTCTTTCAGTGCAGCGATTTTTGCTTCCATATCAGCACCAAATCCTTGAATCTCTTGTGCTAACTCATTTAAATAAGCTCTATCACTAACTAATTTAATTAAATCTATATCTATTCCTAATAGAGGTAATTGGAAATTAATAGGAATAATTTTACTAATTAATTGTAAGATTTGACTTTGAATATACATAGGATATTCTTCTATCAATCTTTGAATCATTATCTCCCATTCTTTTTCAACCATTTCTAATCTTTTGAATTTGGGATCATAAGGACCTAGAAGTTTTCTAACATCATCTAATATTTTTTTTATTTTCTCGCCTTCTTCTTTCCATTCTTCTATTTCAGCTAATACTAATTTCTCTGCTTGAGTAGCAAGATCCCCAAACATGTTAGATAAATTTGCAGGGGTTGGTAAGAGTACTGCTGGGCACTCAGGTTCTGGTACTTCTATATTAGGTAATTCTTCAGCCATTTAACTCAAAGCCCATATTGTAAGAATAAGAACTAATAATACTAACCATTGCCCAGGCTCCATTACACAATTCTTGTTTTTTGGCCAATCGCGGACGCGAGAGTTATAGTCCCATCTTCATGCATTGTAATACTTGATCCGGATTTATGGCTAACTTTTATATCTCCTGGTTCATTATCCATTTCTATTTTATGGCCACCTTGAGATTTATAAACTTTTTTCTTTGCAGTACCACCAGCAAAATCTTCACCGGTAATAGAACCCATCACTACAGGATCTTGAGCACTTGAACCATCTCTGAAAAATCCTATAACCCATGAACCTACTTCTAAATGATGATTAGCAGAACTATCTTCTGTTCCAGCTACAGTAGTTGGCATCATTACTGTTGCCCATGGAAGATCTTCTACCTCACCATCATAATCTCCATTCATTTTACAAGGATGATAACCATGGCAATATACTTTTACTCTATTGTGATCTCCTATCTCTTGAACTTCACCGCTAAACCAAAAAAATTGTTGTCCTATAAATGCATCTTTTCTTGCCATAATTAATCTCCCTTAGATAAATCAACCTCTTTATCAAAATCAGCTAAGCTATCACTTTTACCTATATCTACTTCCATAGAATAACCTCTTTCCGTAAAGTTATGACGTATACTCTTAACTAAATATTTTCCACCAAATAATATATTTTGGGATTGTTCAGTTATATCTTCATTAGATGCTTTTGTTTCATTAGCAAGAACTAAATGTATTACATCACCAATTCCTAAAGCAGGATCTCCATTTAAAGTTATATTAGCATTGGTAGCATTTAGATTCTCTAAATAAGAAAAAGATGTTCCTACATTTCTTCTTACCTGACTGTGATAATTATCTTTTATACCTTTATCATATGCTTTTGAATTTTCATTGATAAAAAAGAATTGTGCAGTTTCTGCACGTTCTCTTCTGTTTAATTTCTTTGAACCTTTAAATACAGATAAGTCACCTGTATATGATGCTTTCTTTTCATTCATTTTTGTTCTTTGTTCTGAATCAATATATTTTTCTGTTCCTTTCTTTTTTTCACTAAAATCAACCCATGTTGTTAAAGACCCATATCCTCCACCATCTGCTCTGCTTAAAGTAGAAGCATATGAACTTACAGAGTAATCTAAAATCATTTGTCTTTCATTATTATATTGATCTTTTCCAGGTTCTCCTGTTGTTATTAAGTAAGGAAGATTAGTATATCCAGAGTATGAATCTTGCTTATACATTTCATCTAATCCTTTTAAAATATATCCATCTCTTAAGCTTTCCCCAAAGAATAATGGTGATTTATCATTAAAAGAACTTCTTACTAACCATTGAATAGCATCAAATGGTTTTAATTTTGGATAATATCCTCTTAATTGATGCCCAACAGATTTGGTCCATTTATCTGTTATATCTCCTTTTACCCCTGCTCCTTCTCTAGCTTTTCCTAAAAGAGAATCATCTTTCTTTGGTTCTGCCCCAAGATCTCCTTCTAGTATTGCTTTAATCTCTTCGACTGCATTACCTTTAAATGGTCTATTAATAGTAAGAAATTGATTCCTATATCCTTCCTTTGTCATAAAAACTATATCATAAGTAGCACTACCTATATTTGGTCTACTAAAATTTAAAATCTCTACAATATATAATTCGAGTTTTATTTTTTTATCAACCTCATTATCTTCACCATCTTTAAATTTTTGTTGTATTTCTACTTCACATTTTTCCCCACCATTAATTTTAAATACTTCTAATAAGTTTGTACCATCTAATATTCTAGTGGTTAGTATTATAGAATTTTGGGATAATGATTCCTGAATGGAAAAACTTTGCATAATATTAATTATATTAATAGATTTTTTCCCATTTTTTAATTTTGCTTTATGGGGAAATAAATTAAATTTGTTTACTTTAAAGGAAGCTGGGTGACTGTGGTATCCCGCGGTTTTCCCTGCATTTACGTTTGGGTTCATATTAAATCGTAATCAAGTTTTCAAATCTTGTAGTAAATTCGGTTATAAATTCCGGAGCTATGATTCTTATCTTTGATCTTGCCTCGTTTCTATCAAATAAATAGTTTCTATTACTTACATATAATGGAGCTGCTACTGATCCTTCTTGTATGATTGCATTTAGATCTGCATCATCAGTAACTGAAAAGAAATTAGCATTAGATACGTGTGCTTCTATTCCGTAAGAATCTGTTCCATCTGGATTACTTACTCTATCTAATTTACTATCTCCTGTTTTATACCAATGATGTGGAGCTTCTGAATATTTCCAAGCTTTCCAAACTGTTACACTATCAACAGTTATATCTCCTTCTGCATCTATTCTATTACCTGTTACTGATTCTAATGTATTACCATCTCCTGCTCCTAGGAAATTTCCTGTAACATCTTTAACTACTAATTGATTTAAATATAAATCTTTTTTCATTAATGTTCCTTTTGCCCCACTAGTAGTTCCAGTAATAGTTTCTCCAACAGTAAATCTTCCAGCTAAAGAATTTTCATAATCTGTAATTCCACCATCAGTATTTCTTTTTATGTTTGGACGAGTTTCTAGTGCATATCCCTCATATTCAGTAGCGATATATTCCTCTAAATCTATTAATGATAATGGCCAAGAACTCAAACCATCATGAAGATGATCGTTAATTATAAAAAATGTCCAATAATATTTGTCTGTTCCATATAATCTTTTAGATAATATATCAGGTCTTTCTCCATCTGGAATATTAACATATGTATACCCAGATAAATTATCGATATAATTTTGTAATGGTCTTACATGTCTAAAAATATCTACGACATTTTGTATAACTCCATCTTGATTGAAGTCGTATGCTAATTGAGGAAATTTATTAAAATACATTATGAAGGTCCTCCGCTATTATCGCCAGCTGGAGTGGATGTTGAATCATTAGCTGACTCTATTTGACTTTGAATTTGGTCTCCACCTACTTCCTCAATCATATTAAATGCTCCAGATGTAATAGCTGTTCTCTTTCCGTGATACTTATCTGAATCACCATATAAAGTATTTCTATTAATTTGAATTGCTTCATCAAAGCTTAAATTTAAATCTAATTCTGTTGGTGCTCCACCTTTATGAAATGCATTAGTCGATGCATTGTAAGTAGCACTCAGACTTTTTAAATAACATAAATGAAGAAATGGCATATATGGATTTTCAACAAATACTGGTTCTTTTGATTCTTCCCCTGTTTCATTACCTTCTTCATCTTTTGGTTTTTCTCTTGTATCATTTATTTCCATAGTAGATGTTAAGAATTGTATTTGGAAATAAGGAGGATATTTTAAAACAAATTGGTTTGCTCCTTTTTCTGGATAAAGATATTTTCTAAAGGTGTTTTCAATACTTCTTATAAGTTCTGAATCTTCTGCATTTTTAGCAATTAATTTAAAATTAAAATTAAAACTCCTCATAGCAGTACCATCAAATAAAATATTTTGGTGTGGATTTAAGGCTACACCTTCTTTCATAAGTGCTGCTGAACCAGCATTACCAGTCCATCCTTGGCTAGTAGCTATTACTCCTGCAGTTCCAAGTACATCACCTTCACCTGATAACATTGCATCTCCAGCAGTTTTTATTGCATCCATTAAACCACCAACTACGCCTCTTTCACCTAGGGTTTGACCAGTAACATTTGCAGCCGTTAAAGCTGCTCCACCCATTACACCAAATGATTTTGGGGTATATGAACCACTATCCATTAAAGAAAATCCTGTTGGGGTATAAAGATATATTGCTGAAGGAACATCATTTAAATCATCTCTATCCCTTATTGAGAATCTTATACATTCTCTTTGATCTTCCAAATTTCTTGGAAATCTTTTTACGCCCGCCGCGGTAGCTTGTGAATCTACTTCTTGATATATTGTTGTAGCTTCTTTGGCTACTTCTTTAGAATCTCCAGATCCTGCGCTTGTTGTATTGTCAGCCATCTTTTTTTCCGTTATAAATAGAGTTATATTAAATTAATATTATAAGAGTATTTATATGAGTTACAAAGGTAGATTTAAAATTACTAAGCCCGAAAAATATATCGGGGATTATAACAATGTGGTATATAGATCTTTATGGGAAAGACAATGCTTTAGATGGTGTGAAAGTAATTCAAATGTTAAAGCATGGAATTCAGAAGAAGTTGTTGTTCCTTATATATCCAGACATGATAAGAAAATGCACAGATATTTTATAGATTTATTCATAGAAATGACTGATGGTGAGATATTTTTGATTGAAATTAAACCAAAAAAACAAACATTACCACCAAAAGAACCAAAAAGAAAGACAAAAAGATACATAAATGAAGTGTTAACCTATGTTAAAAACCAAGATAAATGGGAATCAGCAAACAAATTTGCTGAGCATAAGGGATGGAAATTCCAAGTTTGGACTGAGGACACTTTAAAGAATTTAGGTATCAAACTAATCAAGTCTGGATCATAAATAGATATATGGCAAGTTTATTTGATACATTACAGGCCGGAGCTTATAGAGCTAATATAGTACCTAGAACAGAAAAGTCTAGGAATTGGTTCCGTGCTAGAGTAAAAGAATTAGGAACAGTATCTAGACAAAAGATAATGAGTGATCCTAATTTAAAAGTAAGAACAGAGCCTAAAATAGGTGATATGTGTATGTACGTATATGATCCGAAAGGAAAAGCTGATTTACCCTATTATGATATGTTTCCTTTATCTATTATGGTTCAACCAGCAAAGGGTGGCTTTCACGGATTAAATCTACATTATCTTTCACCAGTAGTAAGAGCACAATTCCTAGATGACTTAATGGGATTAGCTCCTAAAAAAATGACAGATACAACACGATTAAAGCAATTAAGATATAGCTTACTAAAAAAAGCTACAAGATATAGGGAATTTAAACCTTGTTTTAAACACTATTTAGTTAGTCATGTTAAAACAAAGATTATGAGAGTACCAATGACAGAATGGGAAATAGCTATATTCTTACCAATCGATAATTTTGCAAAAGTTAAAAGAGATACTGTCTGGAGATATAGCAGGGATATATATGCCAATTAATAACGAAATAGATGATTTAAAAGCGTCGATAAGTAAGCACGGTGGATTAGCACCAAGTAATAGATTTAATATTATTTTTACACCACCTACAGTTTCACTTATAAATTTAAATCCTACTAACATAATAGGAAATTTAATAAATAATTCTTTTTCTTGGAGAGATTTAATTAATGATCCAAGAGATATATCTTTGCTTTGTAAAACAGCAACTCTTCCATCTAGGAATATTAATACAGCTGTACACACAGAACACAGAGAAGAACAAAAATTTGTCACCGGAAAACAAGATGGTGATATAACAACGGTTTTTTATATAACCAATGATATGTACATCAAAACAATGTTTGATGGTTGGATGGATCATATATTTGATTCAGACGGTTATCGAGCAAATTATAAAGATGACTTTACAACAGATGTTACAATTCAACAGGTTAATAGAAGAGGACATCCCGTTTATGGGGTTAGGTTAATTAAAGCCTTTCCAACACAAATGGGAGAACTAACTCTTGATAATACCGCAGATAATGGTATTCATGAGTTAAGTATTGGATGGTCGTATGAAAGATACGTACCTGAAAATGCACTAACATCTTCGATAGGATCAGGTTTAAGAACTATCGGGAATTTATTATCATAAAATGGAGATAAAATAATTATGGCTTTACCACAAATTGAAGTGCCAAAGTATACCGTGACCTTACCGTCAACGGGTGAAGATTTGGTTATGAGACCATACTTGGTCAAGGAAGAAAAGGTTTTGCTATTAGCCTTGGAATCGCAAGATCCACAACAAATAGCGAGTGCAATACAAAATCTAATTAAGAATTGTATTGAAACAGAGTCGGATTTTAACAAATGGACTAATTTTGATATTGAAAAACTCTTTTTAGAGTTAAGAGCAATATCAGTTGGTGAAACAGTTACTATCTTGGCAAATTGTCAACACTGCGAGGAAAAGAATGAGGTTTCAATTAACTTAAAAGAAGTTGAATTATCTGATTATGATCCAAATGCTCATATTATTAAATTGACAGAATCAGTAGGAGTTACCATGAGGTATCCTACATCGGAGTTAGTCTCAAAATTAGCAAATCTAGAGAAACTAGATTCTATTGAGGGATTAATGGAGTTAATAGTAGCTTCTGTTAAAACAATATTTACTGACGATGAAGTATTTAATTGTTCGGAAGATAACATAGAGGAAACACGTAACTTTGTAGAAGGTTTAACTACTGAACAGTTTACTAAGATTGGTCAATTTTTTAATAATATGCCAATGTTAGTTCACAATTTAGAGTTTACTTGTTCTGAATGCGGAAAAGATAACAAGATAGAACTTAGAGGTTTATCTAGTTTTTTTACCTAGGCCTCTCGCATGATAGTATATTAAATCACTATCAAACTAACTTTGCATTGATGCAACATCATCAATATAGTTTGACAGAGTTAAATGATATGATACCGTGGGAGCGTGAGGTTTACGTTACATTATTAAAACAATACATAGAGACGGAGAATGCGAAACAGAAAGCTCAAAATAAAGGAATAGAATAATGGCAGACGAAAGATTTTCAGGTGATATGTCCAGAAATGAGGTCGAAATAGATCTTAATAAATTTATGGAACTTATCGCTAATGAAGCAAAGTTAAAAGACAGAATTCGTGAATTAGAAGCTGATGATATGATTAACCCGTGGCAAAAATGGATCCATTTAGCCCGCGCAGTTGATGCATGGAGAATATGGCCAAGAGCATTTTTAAGTGTTTACATATTCTTAATTTACTTCGTAGTTATGTGGTTTTTAGAATTACCAGAACCTTCCATGGAACAATCAGGGCTTATTAGTATACTAGTAGGTGCAGGTGCAGCATGGTTTGGACTGTATGTAAACTCAGCAGCTAAAGAACACGAAACAAGTTCTAAAAAATAGGATAAATTAAATGGCCGACGATATAGATGATATAAAGAAAGACGCAGATTCCCAGAGGGGTAAAGAAGCCCCGGAAAATGGTGAAGCCCTAACTTCTGAACAAGAGATACTTCAATCTATAAGAGATGTATTGATTCAACAGACGGAGTTAGTAGAGGGTATCGAAAGCGGTGGTATAACTAAAGTCGGTGAAATATTAAATGGAATCCTATCCGTAGAACAACAACAATTAGAAATTTCTAGATTACTGCTAGAAATGGAATTAGATAAACTCGAGCAAGAAGATATATCAAAACTAAAAGATCTCGAGGAAAGCAAAAAACTCCTTGGTGCATTCCAAGGTATCGAACAATCAATTGAAACTATTTCAATACAAGAAGGTGATGAGAAAGGTGGTGGATTCGGTCTATTTAAAGGATTTGCAATATCAAGGATAATTGCTTCAATGGGTGGTGGAGCAGGAATTGCATTCGCTGGTTTAGGTATTGGTTTAGGAATAGGTATAATAATGGTATCCTTCGCTGGTGCCGCTCAAATGATTTCAAATGTTAATGCCGAAGGTATTAAAGACTTTATGCTAGCTCTAGCTGAAGGTATGGCAGCTTTCACAACAAGAGATCTATTAGCAATTGGAACTATGTTTGGTGTTACTGCAGTAATAAGTCTTACTTCATTGGTATCAGTACCAAGAGCTTTTGGTCTGGCAGCTTCTATGACCATGTTAGGATTAGGTCTTTCAGGATTTATGTTAGGATTGGGTGCTGGTGCAGCTCTCATGGACTGGCTAAATTTAGATTTAAAGAATCTCCCACATGTAGCCCAAAAATTAAGTGAAACAGCAGGAATTATTGGAGACAATGAAGCAGCATTTACTGCGTTAGGTGCAGTTGTAGCTATAGGTGGTTTATTTGCTATTACGAGTGGTGGTGGTGCAACCTTAAGCAGACAAGCTTTAGCTTCACTATCGATGACTATGGGTATGACAGCAGTAGGTTTAGGTATTGGTGGATTCTTCTTTGGATTAGGCACAGCTGATAAAGGACTTAGTTACCTCAATACAGATTGGACTAGTCTTCCAAAAGCAGTTGAAGCAATGACGCAAGTTGCAACAAAGCTTTCAAATAATAAAGAGGCATTGATTGGAATTGGAACCCTAACAGCAGCAGGTGGTATATTTGGAGTAGTTGCAATGACAGGTACGAAAGGTGCAGCTGCTGCAGCAAAAATAGGAATTGGTGCAACTCTTGGAATGGGATTAATTGGAGCAGGTATAGGAGCATTCTTTGCAGGTATAGGAACTGGTGAAGGCTTCATGCATCTAGTAGGATCTGATGGAACAACACTTGGTAATATGATGATAAACATAGCTGATGGTCTAAAAGCATTAGAAGGTGTTAACGCAAGTGTATTATTTGGAACAGCGGGAATATTTGCATCATTAGGTATGGTCACAGGTGGAGCTTTAGCTACAGGAGGAGGTGCACCAGTCGCAGCAGTAACAGGAGCAGCAGCAATAGGTGCAGCAACTGGAATGGGATTAGCAGGTTATGCGTTAGGAGCATTCTTTACTGGGTTTGCTATGGTAGGTGAAATAGGTGCTTGGATGGGAGTAGATGGTACTGGACTGAAAAATATCATGATTAATATGGGTTCTGGTTTAAGTGAACTAGCGAAGGTTGATGGACTTAAAGTAATGAGCATTGCTGGTGGTTTAGGATTATTAGGTCCTGCAATGCTAGCATTCTTTGGAACCCAAGGATTGATGGGAATTGTTGGTGACATTAAAAAAGGAGCTTCAGATGCCTGGAATTGGATGGGTAGTTTACTTGGCTTTGATATGGAATCTGGTGAGAAAACAGATAAAAAAGGATTAGTAGAATTACTAGTAGATGCTTTAAAACCATTTGAAACCCTAAAAGTTGATGGAAGAGTATTAATGGGGCTTAAAAATGTAAATGATCTAATGATCAATTTCTTTACTTTAGGTGATATGGATCAAAGAGAAATGGATATGATCTATTATAAAAATAAATGGTTAATAGATCAAATAGTACAAAGATCACAATTATTAGAAATGATCCATGGTGGTGGTAATCTTGCAGATATACGAAGCACTGGACCATTTAGATTTGCAGATGGTGCTGTAGTAGATACGGGCATACAATTGCCAAACGTATACTTAAAAGGGTTTGTTAATTTAGAAGGAACAGAAGAAGCTGTTGAAGAACTTCAAAAAATGTTAGATGTTATAAGTTTTACCCCTGCAATGAATACACAAAATTTACAAAATCCATTAATAGCTACTGGTCAGAATCAAATACTAACAGATTTAAGAACTGTTATAAGTAATCAAAACAGTAGATCCGTTCAGGTTATTGCACCTAATTTTGGTACCGCTTCAGGATATGCTAACAGTGGTGGACCAGGTTCATAAAAACTTGTATGGTCCCTTTTCTCAGACTCTCAATATATCTATAAGAATCAACTTTCTAAGCACGCATAAAAAAAAGGCGGAAGACCGAGCTCTTTTCAAGAATACCAATCAAGTTATTCCGAGCTCTTTTTAAGTCTTCATCGCCTTAAAAAGTTTCTAGTTTGTAGGCCTTATTCAGGCCAAATATCTAGACTTTTTATGAATCATTTGCTAATTTAGCAAAATAACTCAATGTATCATCCTCTTCTGAATTACTTTCAGGTTCTGATACTGGTGCAGTTTCCATTTCAGGCGCTGCCATTGTAGCCGCTACGACTGGTTCTGGTGCGCTAACCCCTGCACTAACTCCAAGAACTCTATTCAATTTAGCTTTAAGCTCATCATAAGATTTAAAGTTACTTGGATCTGTGAACTCTGATAAACCATAGATTTTACCATAAGTTCCTTCCAACATAGTATCATCACCATTATGTAATGAACTAACTGGAGAGAATTCTGATGCATCATAGTTTGTCCAACCATCCACTTTTCTGATTTTAATTTTAAAATCAGCACCTTCCCAGAAATCAAATGGATTCACTGGGGTTTCATCAGCAAATTGTGGTTGCATTGCGTCCATAATTTTATCAAAGATTTTCTTACCATATCTGTAAAGGAATACTTTACCTTCAGCTGCTGGGTTAGCAGAATCTGATATTACTAAGATGTTTGACACATAGTGTAAACGTCTTTTTCTTTCCCTTGCAGTAGCTTTATCCTCTTCTCTTCCTGTATTCCAGAGTTGAGTATTCATCTCTGAAACTGGATCAGGTTGATTAATAGTGGTTAAGCTATTTTCAATATACCAAAGACCATTTGGACCTTTAAATCCATGATCCCAGTATCTTACCCATGGAAGATCTTCACCTTCTTTCGCAGGAAGGAATCTAACTACTGCGTAGCCATTTCCTGCTTTATCTTGGGTTGGTTTCCAGAAACGTTCATCTATATAAGATTTTGTTTCTGATTTTTCTGAAACAGCTCCTGCTGCTTTTACGAGTTGGTCGATAGACGAGCCTCGCGCGCTCTTAAGATTTTCAAACGACATATTTTTCTCCGTATTGCGTTGTATCTACTGTATTATCCACTTTACTCATAATATAATAGGTATATTATACCACATACCTTTTAATTTGTAAACCTTTTTTTAGTTAATTCTACGAATTTATTTTTATCAAAGTTTACAAAAGGTTGGTACTTTATTATCTTCTTGGAAACATCTGGCCAAAACAAAGTTTCGGTTATCTTGTGTCCTTCCCGACTAACAAAGCCCGTGATGGAATTTAGAATTACCACTGTTTCCAATGTTACTTCTTCTTCCATCCATAATTCAATAATCTTGGGTGGAGTGTTTATATTGTTCACCACCAGCAGATCATCAAACGATGTATCTATGTTATTTATATCTTTTTCGTACTCACGTGTTAGAGATTCGTGTATCTTCTTATGCTTGGTATAGTTTTGTTGTCCTTCTATATCCATCATATCTCCAATATATTTCATATCTTCTATAAAGTTAAATACGAAAAAGTTCTGTATATCTTTTTGATTCTTTCCTATCTTTGCAAAAAAGTATTTGTCTTTTCTTTTAAAGAATGATTGAGGAGTAACATTACTCTTAAAGTTATATTTAATAGCATCATAACTATCTTGCTCAAAATGTAACTTAAGTGCATTATATAATTTATATACTTCAAACGGGTCCAAATTTAATCCTCAAATCTTTTATTAAGATTATAATATAGAATAGTATTATTATCCATCTAGGATCTAAAAATACCTTAGCAACTATATTTAAAAATCTCAAACCGGTAATGTATTTTTCTTTTTGACTTTAACTAGGTTTAGTCCTGTAGCCTCTTGTGTAAGCTTCTCTTTTAACGCAGGCGACAATAGTTTCTTCACATTCATATAATCCATCCCTCGTTTTTCTATAATATAAGTCATAGCATCTAGGTAGGTCATATTATTTTTAGAAACACATGCTTCAACTGCGGCTGTGAACCGCTTCTTAGTCATAATCTTATGTTCTAGTTCTTCCATAATTCTCTACGTAGAAGAATAGTATCTTTGTTTATTCTTCCGGTAGGTTTCCCTATTTTAGTTGTTAAACTATTCCAGATTTTATCCATTTGTTTAACATCATTATTTAAAATTTGAGGAATGATTTCATCTGGTTTCCTCAGTGTAGCACATCTTCCTTTTTCCCAGTTATATAGAGTAGAACCTCTAACTTGAAATCCCTGGGCGGAAGATGTTTCATATTCTGTAAGCTTTTTAGTTTTAACATTATACATCCAGAAATAATTAGACTCTGGAATTAATAAAGGACTAATAGATTCTAATCCATCAGATTCTTTTAAGAAGTTTAATTTCTCTACCTGTTTAGATCTAGATACAGGTTTCTTAGTTCTTATTCTTGCGGTCTTTTGAGCTTCTCTTACTCTTTCTAATTCTTCGTATATCTTATCCATAAGGTCTATCATTTTTCTTTGATCACCTTTCTTAACGTGTGAATATGCTTCTACTGCTTGTTCACATGTTTTTTCATAAGCTTCTTTTACGCCTTGGTATTCACCATCAATCATTTCTTTAAACATATTGATTGCAGCAACACCTTTTAATCCATGCATTTGGAATAAACTATAAACAGGGAATTGAATTTTCTTCTTATCAAACTCACCCTCCATCCATTTATCAACCACCATTTTATCGAAATCTGCTCCAATAGTGGCAGATACCTTCTTCTTTAATCTTTCTTGTGGTGGTATAATTCTTGGTTTAGGTTTAGAATCTCTTTCTTTTTTCTTTTCTAAATAGATCTTTTTCCCTTCAAGCATACATTGCTTAAGGAAATCATGTGCAGCTTCTATTTCTTCTGGTGTATAAACCCAACCACGTTCTTGCATTCGAACAAATGCATGACCTTTCACATTCATATAAAGTCTCCAATCAGGACACTTCTTTAAATATTGTATTTCTTTCTTAGTGAATAATTCTGTAGTAGCGCAATATGTATATACACGCTGAACATATTTTTTCTTATCTAGAAAATAAGAATACCACCTAGTGGACTTTGAATGCACAGAACTTCTTTCCTTCAGATCTGAAGGCATTGGTGTTTCGAAAAAGTCGGGTTCTAAACCCATGTACTTTTCATCTAATGATTTTATTCTTCTAGCCATTATTATACATTTCAACAACACATTCGAAAGTATTTAAATTACCATCAAAGTATGTTAGTAATATTAAAATTATTAAGATTATTGAAAACCACTTTATAAATTCTGTGATTGCTTTAAATAATCCTTCAAAAAATTTTCCCATAATATACCTTTAAAAAAGTTGGCCAAATCCCCTAAAATAAGGAGTTAGGGTTGGGGATTTTGACCAACATAAAGTACTTATAAAAAAGTACTTTTAAACTATTTACCCCTCGCAATATATGCCGATATTAAATCGTCTCCTGTTTTACGTTCCTTATTCCAAGTATGCAATACTTTACCATCCTGTGATCTAACGATTCTTCCATCGTTATGTTGTACATCAGTAACATTGCCTATATCAGTGTCCTGTGGTCTATCATCATACCACATACTTTTTAATTGGTGTACGTGTATACTTTTAATCCCTTTTGCCCACTTTTCAGCAGCTAAAAGATCTCTTTGTCTTTCGACTCTAAAGTCATATTCAGTCATCATTCAATCTGGCCTCCACCAGTTCTTTTACTTTTTCTAACTTATACCATAAACTAGAATAAGTAGTTGTATTACCATTCGGCCATTCTACGATATATCTTTTATATCCGTATGGCCTATCAGAAAAAATTCTCACATCACCATAATGTTCTTCTAATAGTCTCATAGTGCTTCAATCCTCTCTAAATGATCGTTAACTTCTGCTTCGGTTAAATGTCCTATCACATCATTTGCAATAGGAGTAGTATAACAAAGATCGCCTTGCCAAAGCACGGCTAATTCCCATAGTCCATCTTCATGGCCATACGAACCTTGATGGCATATGACCGAAGCCCCATATCCATTTTCGAATTCATATTCTTTTTGAATGCCATAAGGTGGCGAACTTCTAAATGTCATTTTCTTAAGCGACATCCGCTTCCTCGAACGGTGTGGTATCGTGCCAATTGGCGTGTGCTAAACAAGCATCATAACCTTGATCTTTCTCAAATAACTTCATAGCATAATCAACTACGATCCAATCATTGAAGCTTTTACCACCAATATTCCAGGTAATCTCTTCGTAATCATCACCAAAATTTCTAGCATAGTGCCAATCATAAAGACTGAAACTACCGTAATGCTTATCACCATAAGGGTCATACCATTCATAATCAATTACGAATTCAGTAGTGATATTATCACCCTTACCTTCAAATGCTGGATCACCAAACATTCTTTCTAATTGAGCAAAAGAAGCTTTTATTGAACCTCTTTTACTTCCACCTGCCGTGCCACTATCGCACGGAATATATAATATACTATTTCTTTCCATAAAATCTAACTCCTTCAAAAAAATAATTTGATAAAAAATTCTCATTATATTTATTACTTATTCTTTTCAGAAAAAGCTTTGCGCTTATTAAGTAAACAATATAATCAAGAACTGAAACTTGTACATTCACTGGGTCATGGTTAGTACCAGGACCTTCTAAAAAATTAGCTACGAACATCTTAGTAATCTCCATCAGCTGATCTGTTAGCATTATATGCATCCATTAAGGAAGAACCTTCGAACCAGTCTTGGGTTTCTTTCTCTGAGTAATACATGTTTTCTGGACTGTTAAGATCTAAAGTACCTGCCTTTAGATGCCCAGCTTTTTTGATTTGAGCGCTAAGATCTTTTTTAACTTTCTTTTGCTCTGCTTTGATAGCGGCTTTACGCTCGTCTAACTTGCGAATTGTTTCTTGAAATTTAAGCTCTTCAACATCAACACCGAGCTTTTTAGCCTTAGCTTTTAGTGCTGCTTCTTTGATTAATTCTAATCTATTCATTCTAACTCCTCAGTTATATTATTAAATACATGTGTATTATACCACATTTTTGGCCCCTTGTAAACCCCCTTTTTGCAAATAATTGAAAATAATTGGCATAAAGATCTCATACTATGTCCTTTCCCATGGGAAACAACGTCCTAATAGGTCATATTCTTGGGATTTAGCCTCCATCTCAGAAGGATATTCCCCTTTTAAAAATTGTTTTGCGTGCACGAGCTCGTGCGCGAGGGTGAGCATTTGCTCAAAGAAGTTTTGTTTATTTGATATGTAAACGATACATTCTTCTCTATCACCTTCACATAATCCAACTGAGTCACCAAATCCTTTAGGCATTTTTTTCCTGAATTTAACTATGATCTCAGTTGATTTCCTTCTATCTATTTTAAGGTGTTTTAATACATTAACAATATAAATCTCTACTAGATTCTTATCTTTAATATCACCTTGAATAAATAAATCCATATTATCTCTCGTAAATGTATACATCCATATGAGTGGCGTGACGAAGGGGAAGGAAACTATCATACCCACGACCGCCTCTACCATCACGAAGTGAAGGAAGAACTCTAGGGCCACGTCCTTGGCACTTAACATAGAACTGACGATACGGACTCCCATACCCGTCTTTCTTCTGACGGGAACCATACCTATAGTGTCTTAATTCTTTATTCATTATTTTAACTGCTTTACGAATATTTTCTAATTCAAGCATATCACCAGCACTTTCAACGTGGGCTGTCATCACGTAGTTTTCAGAATTTCTCATTATACTGCCTCCGGTAATACTGGGTCGTCTTTTGACCCGATCCATTCTCTAAGACCCTTATCGCCGATAGCAAAATCACCATCATTCATAAGGAACTCTACTTTATAATTATCTCTTCCATTCTCAGGGCGCATAGTCCAAGACTCAGTCTTTTCTAAGATCTCAGATCTCATCCAACCAAATTCATCATTTTTGGTAACTTTAAGAGCAGTGACATTAAGGCCATCAATGTGTAGTTGAACAGGAAATTCCCAATCATCACAGACTTTTTCTGCGTGATCAACGATGTTCCAAGTAGTAATATACTCTTCACAAGCATCATTGTTATATTCAATAAGCTTTGAAAGCCTAGATACAAGAGCACTAGCTCCATCGAAATCCTTAAAGTTAGGAATTACGTAGGTAGTACCACCTTTGAATTTCCATCCCTGAGGAACTTCACCTTTTCCATCCCACTCAGGATAGGCATAGTTTTCTCTATACTGGGTTTGAATAACTAATTTTTGCATTTGAACTCCTTATTTCTTTATTTTATGGGTACCATTATACCGCATTTTAACCCTTTTGTAAACCCCTTTTTCGTCACAATTACGTGAACTTTTCGTTACGATATTTGTGATTCAATTGAGCTTACACTAGATTCTATTGATGAGATTGAGCTTTCTAAACCGCTTATCTCAGAACTTAATCCAGAAGTATCACTGTTAATTTCACTAATTCTGCTTTCTAGTGAATCTAGTTTATCATCTAATTGATTAACTTTATTAATTAGTGTATCTAATACATCGAGGATGCCTGCGTTTACATCTGATTGTTTTTGTGCTAATGACATTATTTTCCCCCCTTTCTAATTCCTTCGAAGAAAAAGTCTAAATCCCATTCTGGCATAACTTTATCTAAATACTTAATTGCTTTATCCTCGGTATCAATTACCTTAGGATCTATTTCCACACGCTCAGGTATCCTTGTCGCGATGTGCTCTAGTTCGATATATTCCATAATTTCTCCTTAATTTCTTATTTTATGGGTACCATTATACCACACTTTTGGCCCTTTGTAAACCCCCTAAATGCAAAAAAGTTAGACTTTTTTCTCATATTCATATGAATTTTTGGCATATACCCCCCATTTAGGGGGGATGGTAACATAAAGGTCCCCCTCACGAAAGTTGCTTAGACGTAACCTAGTGAGCTCAGTTTTCGAGTTTTTTGGGGTAATATATGGTAATTGGCTCTTTTTTGCCTTTTACATTGATTGTGCCGATCTCTGTACTTATGTACCCAGATGGTAATTGTTGATATGTTGCACGTGATATTATAGTCTTATAATCTAGATATTCGTGTCGACCTGCAGTAGCCTCCAATCGTGCAGCGAGGTTGACTGCATCTCCAATAACCGAATAGTCAAATCTGGATTCACTACCCATGTTCCCAACAATACAAGTCCCGGTGTTAACACCAGTACCAACATTAATATCAGGAAGGCCACGGTCTTCATATTCTTTTTTGAGTTCATTAATTTCTTCTTCTATTTCTATTGCTGATTTAACTGCCATTTCAGCATGATTATCACAAGGCAAAGGAGCATTCCAAAATGCCATTATGCAGTCGCCCATGTACTTATCTATGGTTCCTCCATTATTAAGAATGATCTTAGTCATCTTATCAAGGAATTCATTTACTAATTCTACTAATCCTTCTGGATCATCGTGTTCTTTATAGTGTTCTGATATTGGGGTAAATCCTACTATATCCATAAAGAGGAAAGTCATTTCTTTTCTTTCTCCCCCTAACTTTAATAATCCTGGATTCTTTTGTAATTGTTTTACTAGATCTGGTGATACATATGTTCCAAATTGTTTCTTTATTTGTTGCCTTAGTTTAAATTGTTTATAGAAATTATTAAAAGATGATTGGGCAAAAACTAATATAGATACTAGTAATGAATAGGTCCAATCGATTAAGAAGAATGAACCACTCCAAGCAAAACCAGACGCGAGCACGGCGCCGGCAGCAAATCCACCGAAAGCAACAGCAGATAACCACAATGGAAGATAATAAACAGCTAGAATTATTCCCAGACCTAGAATACCAGCTAGAGCTATTTCCACGAGATCAGCAATCTGAGGTCGAGTTATTGAATCACCATTCATTATTGTCTGAAGAGCTGAAGCCTGAATCTGATGAGGATATGCTGGACCTTTCGGGGTCGAAAGAATGGGCTGAATGCCCTCTGCTGTTACACCAACAATCACTGTTTTCCCCTGCAAGTTGGGTAAAGGATCCGAATACTCAATTTGTTGAAACTGGTTTGAAAAATTCATCCAAATAGATCCAGTATAATCGGTCTTAATAGGTTCATATGGTGGTATCATTAAATCTTGTATTCCTAATTCATTTACTTTCATAGAATAAGAAATCTTTTGTTGTAATACCCTTATTATTTCCATAGGGAAAGAAGGATATAATTGATCATTAACTTGGGTTATTAAAGGCATTCTTCTAACTAAGTTATCCACCTCAACAGTACTGTTTACCATTCCTATACCTGCAGCAACCTTTTCTAAATCTGGTATATTAGTAACTAGGTTAGAATATTCATAAGCAAAATCATATGGATCACCTTCCCCGAGCACGGCCGTACCCACGTACGGGGCCACGTCCGAGCGCCCTCGCGCGGAAGGAACCTGTGATAATACTATACCATTATCTTTTACCCAAGATGTAAATACTTCATCACCACCAAATCTATCCGCTTCAGGATACATTACAGTGATACCAATTATACCAGCATTTGCATTTCTTAAATCAGAAATCATTTGGGCAAAGTATTGTCTTGGCCACGGCCATTGACCATTTACCTCTAAAGCTTTTTCACCTATATTAAGTAAAACTATTTGATCTGATTGTGTTTCTGGGATAGAATTTATTTTAGCGTCAAAGGATATTAACCGGATTCTTTCAATTGGATCCGGATCGATGATTCTAATACCGATAAGTAAAGTTAATACGGCCACGCATGCCCATATTGATGTTAAGATTTTACTCATATATTAGACAGTGAATACTTGATTGTAAGACCAATCCAATAGCCGCAAAAAAAGAATGCAGCTGCCCATCCAGGGTATTCCTTACAGAATTGCCAAATACTGTACATTTTATCCTCATATTATTGTTGTGTTACTGACACATTGCAACCACCTGAAGTTAAGCAGTTTTGTGTCAGAGAATAAGATTGTGCGGTATTTCCTTTTTGTGTTAAACTCAAATCAGTAGGAAAGGAACCGGTTAAAGTAATAGTAGCTGTGTGAGCTCCATTATCTCGCTGATTAATATATACATCATTACCATCATTTCTAATTGTAAGCGTTAATGTTTTATTTCCATTTTGTGCTTGTCTAGCAAATACTTCATTATCATCTGCATATATGTTTACGGTCATACTATGATTAATAGCACTGTTATCCATCTTTTGGCTTCCAGTGAATATATTATCATCGCCGTGTATATCTAATCTAACAAAGTTCCCACCAGGTTCATTATTATCATAATTCCAAGTTGGACTAGAAGGATTATCATTTAAAGAATAACCTTGTCCAAACTTTACAACATTATCATCACCCCAAACATGGAATTGGAAATCATTATCATTACAGGAGGCATTGGAACATTTTTGACGAATATCTATTTCATTATCTAATCCATCTAAATCACCACCCCAAGTATAACCAGATCCCCATGCATCGGTATATCCTATATAATTACCATTTCCAAATTGTAAAAGATTTACTGTATTATTGTTGTGACTAAAAGAAAATCTAACATGATTCTCATAGCCAATCTGTTCAATTCCCAGATTAAAATTATCTGAAGAACCTACTTGGGCTATCTCTACATGGTTATGCTCATCACCCGCCTTGACGTATGATGATAACGATAGACTGACCATCGCCAACAGTAATAAGGTTTTCTTTACCTTCATTTTCGCTCCTCAATGTTGTATTACTATCTATAGGTATTCTCACGCTGATAATACCATTTACTTCTCTATAAAACCATATTTGACCCATACCTTGATCTATTATAGTATTATATTGTGTCTCTTTATCGAAACCTAATGCGGTACCGATTATATTTGCAGAACCTGAACCACGTTCAGCTGCTGCTGTACTACGTTTTAATATATTTACTTCTTCAATTGTAACTAAAACATCTTGTAAAAAATCTACATCTAATAGATCCATATCAAGTTCAGTATACTCTAGATCTTCCTCTTCCCATTCTTCTTTTAATAAATCCTGATCGAGTTCAGTAAAATCTAATAAAGAAGTAGAACTATCTGAACTAGAACTTTCTTCTTCCACCGCCTCTGCAATTTTTGGAGGTGGTGCTACGATAAACATATTATCTATCATATTTAGATTTATGTTATCTAATACTACAGGTTGTGTAGGTATTTTATCAAAGCTTGATACCATTGTTGCTTGGTATGCCTCAGTTAAAGATACCGTTCCACCTTCATTAGTTACTGTAATAGCTCCAGATGGTGAACAATCTCCATCGATTGTACATTCTGTTTCCGGAAGAAGTATAACTAAACTTCGACCTAACTCATCCACAGTAGTAGTAAAGTCTGTTCCCCTAACTGCAATAGTAGCTGTTGGGGTTGTTATAACAATATTTTCTTTTGGTACTAAACCCAATCCACCTGTAGCAAATCTTGCTGTTCCAGATACAAAATTCATAGCAAGAGAATTATTTTGAGTATTGTTTGGATCAAAATAATATTTAGTTAATACAACTTCTGTATGTTCTACTAACCTTAATACCGTATCATCTAAAAAAGTTAATTTAATACGACCTTTAGCCGTTTCAATGGAATCCATTTGCTGGACTCCTAAACCAAGCTCAGTGATGAAAGACTCACCTTCGCGAGTGATTCCACCACTGCCCTTGTGTTCTGTTATATCGCCAATATCATCAGCAAAAGCAAAAGAACTAAATACTAGACTAGTCGCCAGTATCTTTTTGCTTAATGTCGACAATTGCATTTTCTGAATCAAAATCCGCATCGATTACTCCAAAGCAACCGGTTATACCTGTTGGGCATGTACCACTACTTTGAATAATATCAATGTCTCCGTTACTTCCAATCCATTCCATAGTGATCTCATGATCACCACCGTCAGATTGTGCAGTTAAGAAATTATTGGAGCTACCAATAACATCCACGTTCCAAGTAACATCGTCTGAGTTAATATCGATATTCCAAACGTTAGATCCACCTGTTATATCTAGATCTAAATCTAATCTTTCCGCTGAAGCTGAATAACCCCAGTCTATATCGAAAGTGTTTGAAGATCCAGTAACATCTACATCTAATACTGAACTATCAGCACTACCACCATAACCTACGTTCCAATCCCAGATATTACTATTACCTGTTAACTTTAAGTCAACATCAGTACTATCAAATAAAGTTGGTCCAAAGACTTGGTTTAAGTTACCGATCATATCTATATCCATTGTGACGGTATTACCGGTTAAAGTCCAAGGTGTTGCACAAGCACCACTTGAAATAGTTCCACAAATCTTATTACCGTATCCAATTTGGTCTACGTATAATTTAAGTGTATCACCGGATTGGTCAAGCACGATTTCATTATCGTTTGCTCCACCGAACACAACTAACGGGCATAATAAAAGACTGAACGCGATATATCTTTTTAAAATATTCATCCTCTTATTTCCTCTTTATCTATATTTTCAGGAGTTGGAACTTCGACAGGTAATTCAGAATTATCATCCTTACCTTTTTCTGATTCTTTAACTGGAACTTCGTCAATAATTTCAAACGTAGCACTATGTACAATTTCTTCTACTTCGTTCTCGATGATTTTATTAACTGGCCAATTAATTTCCCAGAATCCTCGTTCATCCCCCTGATATATTAATTCCAACACTGCCGCTTCGATTGTTGATCTTAACGACCTTGTCACTGATTCGTTCTCTGTCATCCCATCTTCAATCTCTATCAGTTGGGTGTCCATATCAACGAATTTAAATACGTCATAACCATCCGCGATCGATAGAATAGTTTTTGACGTTTGCACATTTAGTAAAATCTCTCCTGTTAATGTGCTAACAGCTCGGAGGGAAACAGTAACTATATCTCTTCGGTATTGTTGTGAATAACCAATACCTAAAGTTCTAGCTCCCACGCCTCCTGTCTCAATATTGGTATCAAATCCTATGATACCTCCTTCAAGAATAATTCCAGCGAATAACAGTGGAGCAAGACCTGTATCATCTTTCCCCTCTGTATTATACTGCTCTCTAGTAGTTCGAACGATTTGACGTTCTCTGGTAAGATGATCTAATCCTACTCTTTCTACTACTCTAAACCATGTACCATCACCAGCGCTTTTCAATGCATCGATCAACATTGTTTCACCACCTTGAGAAACGGCGGTACTAAACATTGCTGCATTTCCTTTTTGCTTTCTTTGTCCAGTCTTATCCATATATTTGTATACGGCTACAATAACTGGTTTTTCTGGTGAGGGTAAATTCTTTAATTCTTCATGTGTAGGCATTTCAACCACTTCTGGTTTTTCTGCACATGCAAATTTATCTACACAATTTGTTGCATCTAATCCTCCAGGAGGAACAATAGATGCACACCCCTGTATTAATCCTACAAGCAGGGTAAGTCCTAGAAGTTTCTTAACCATCTCCTGTTCCTGCTGATCCAGCTCCAATTGGTATTACAATTTGTGTTTCTGTTCCATCTTCTGCCACAATCGTCATAACAATAACATCTTCACCTTGATTACATGCCCAGATAGCTTCATCACATATTGTTTTTTGATAGGTAATTGTATTACCTTCTAAAACAAAACTTCCAAATGTTGTTTCAGTACAGGTTCCAGCTGCTATAGCTTCTGCTGAACATGTTCTGAATAAATTTTCAACTAGCTGTTTACTTAATTGCGCATATATCCTACTCTCGAGGTTACGCATAAATTTAGCTAATGTTGTATTTTCTGCATCTCTTTCTGCTTGTTTTAAAGCAGCTTCAATATCATCTTTAATAGCATCTCTTCTAGATTTCTCTTGGTTTTCAACCGTTAAATAATGAGCTGAAGCACCAATACCACTGAATGATGGATTTTTAAATTCATGTACTAATTCATCTGCTTCTGCATTAGGAGTTAATGCAAATACTGAAATCAGAAAGATACCTATCAAAGTACCTAATTCTAATTTATCTCTTAGGTTTTTTATCTTCATTTTCTTCTTTCTCCGCGAGAGCTTCCTTTTCTTTAGCATCTTCTAGCTCTTTCTGTCGCTCTCTATATTCGATTACAACATTAACCTTTTGCTGTAATCTGATCATATCCTGATCTAACATTCTAATTTGATCAATCAATCTAATCAACTGAAAGTGCATTTTCTCAAGCTGTGGTTCTATTTGATTAGTAATAAAAGTCCACACATAGTATATAAAATAACCCATGCCTACAGCGAGAACCACTGGGAATCCAAAATCTGAAACTAATTGTCCTAACTCAGACATTAATCTCTTCTGGCGTCTATCTTCCCGTCTTCAACAAAGTTTTCTGCTCTGGCTACTCTATCGATTGGCGGAGTTAATTCTAACGCACTACTCACTAGTAAATCTATCTTTATCATATCGTTGTTCATTGTTCCTACTCTAGTTTCTAAACTTTTAGTAAACATAGTTAATGTTTTCACTTGATCTATCAGACCGCTCATCATTTGCTTGAGTATTATAAAGATAAAATAACCCATTACTAATGCTCCAGCAATAGGAGCTCCGACTTCTGCAATCAATTGAAATATTTCCATACTTCTATTTATAATAAAATTGGGGCTAGAATTGGATAGAAACGCCACAACCACATGCCATTTGGACATTTGGGTTGGCAAATTTGAACTGGGAGTTGATACCCTCTGTTACGTAATCGAGTGTTGCACCTTCTAGATAAGGTACTGATGTTGGGTCAATAACAATCATAAACTTACCAAAGTCTAATATGTTATCATCGTCATTTACTTCTTTTGCGAAATCAAATACATATTCATATCCAGCACAACCTCCGCCGGTAATACCTATACGAATAGTATCGTTACTTTGTTCTTCTGTTTTAATTAAGAGTTGCTGAATAGCATTATCAGTTAGTTCCAACATAATTATGCCTTCTATGAGCTGTTTTCTTTTCCCAATCTTCTATTGCGTGTTTGATTGTTTCTTCAGCTAATACAGAACAATGTAATTTTATAGGAGGTAATTCTAAGATTTTAGCTATTTCTTTATCTTTAATTTTCTTAGCTTCTTCTAAAGTTTTACCTTTAAGCATTTCAACAAATGTGGTTGATGATGCAATTGCTGAACCACAACCATAAGTTTTAAATTTAACGTCTAAAATTGTATCATTATCATCTAATTTTAAATCCAATTTCATAACGTCACCACAAGATGGTGCACCAGCTAATCCTGTTGCAACCATAGGATCTTTAGGATCGAATCTCCCAACTGCATGTTTTTCTGGGTTTGCTAGAACAGATTCGAATCTTTCTACGACCTGCTTAGAATAGGCCATTTTTAGTTAGCAAATGCTACACTCACTGCTAGTGAAGTTGCTGCACCAGTTAATGTATCAGATGGAGCTTTCTGTATAAGAACACTCTCACCAGCTGCTAAAGTTATAGTAGCTAATGTTGTACCACCAGCATTTTTCTGGGTGATAGCCTGTACACTTGCTTTGTTATTTAGTACTCTTACTAGCTTAGCGAATCCAACATTAGATGCTGATGCTAATCCAGCTTCTGAGCCTAATAGTCTTAATACTGACATTTTATTTCCTCTAAATAATTATTTATATATTTTCTAATCTCGTCATGAGCCTTTCTGCTCTATTTGTGACTTGATTATACCATCTGGAGTCTCTTCCTTCCACTGCGGCAGTTTTCCAATCTCCAGATTCTAATGCTGCATTGTGTTTTTTAAACTTACTTAATCTTGTAAGTCCCATATTAAACATCATATTGGCAATAACTTGTTTAACTTCTTCTGGATAACCATCAAAAGCATCATGAAGTTTTTTACAATCACCAATTACTGTTTGGACATCTTTTTCGAAGCAATCTTTAACTCGTTCCTCTGAAACGGGAGTCCCTTCAGCTTCTCCGTGTTCTGGGTCTGATTCCAGTACCAAATGCCCGATACCAAATGTGGGATAACCAAGATGATCAAGATATATTTCATTTACTTGTCCCTCATCAATAATTAATTGTTCACGTAGTTGATCTATATTCATTCAATAATTTTCCTTATGTGATCCTCGAAAGCTTCTATCTTAGCTGTTCGATCTGGCCACTTTATATATTCCTTTTCAGGATTCATTTTAAGATTAGATAAAAGAGGTAATATTGCGTTATACAAATTATCTAATTTATCCTCGGCTGTTTTTAGTTCTGCTGCTGCAGAGGAAGATGAGGCAACTACTTCTTGTACTGCATCTATTTCATCTTCATCAACGGCTGTAAAACCAAAATCAAATTTTAATAAGTCGTCTGACATTTTTTACTCCACGAGTATATTTATACTTTTATACTTCTCTTTTCTTGGGATTCTTTTTGTTTTATCTTCTTCCACTCGGGTGATCGCATGGGCAGGAGTTACTTTCCTAATTTTTACATTAGGTGTAGGTTTTGGTTTACCAAATATTTTATTCCAGTTATCTTCCAAAACTTTCTGCGTAACGACCTGCGGTCTTCGCTTATCTCCCTTGCCCACGATATTTCTTATGCGACCTCTTTTTCGATTTATTCATATGACTCATAGATATTTTCGTTTTTCTACCACGTCCCCCTGATCCTTGTGAGGTACATTTTTTGACCCCGACATGGTTATTTTGAAATGCTCTATATAATGCCATGAATCCCGTATGTTATTAATCCGAACATTAGTATCCCAACTAAAAACTGATATTGTTCTTTTATCTGTCTTGTTGAAGCTACTAATCCCATTTTTTTAAGTTCCTTGTGCGTCATCGTTAGTCCTTTCTTTCCAGACTATACCGATACCTCGTCTCGCAAGTTCATTCCTTACTTTTTGTTTTACTTTGGGTTTAGTATTATGATTATTTAATGATTCAAATAATTCTTCTTTACTAATCCCCTTTATATAATAGTGCTCAATAGTAGTTTTACCTGTTGCTCTATTGTATGTAGCACTTGATGGTTTAAATTTTGTTGGCATAATTTATCTCATTTTTTTCGCTGAACCATCTTTTTTCACCCTATATGCTTCAAAAGTTACATCTGGAAATTCATCCCTTAACTTTAGAAGTGCATATAAATTTTCGACATGGTCATCGAATAGTCTTATTCGTTTATATTTTCCGTCTCTAAGATATTTCCTAAAGACGACTTCCTTATTTTTAGCTGCTGAGTCTAATCCAATGTTACCTGCTCTTACCACATGTACATTATCTATTTTTATTCCTTGTGCTCTAAATGTATCTAAGAATAACTCTCGATCATCTAGGTCAGCTCTCGCTGTCACAAATATAACATCGGATCCTTTAGCAACTGCATTTTTTATAATTGCTTTTGCTTTGGCAATCATTTTAGCTATTGGTGTAGAAGTTTGGTTAAAAATCTTAGCAGATTTAAATTCACCAAAATCAAATTCTTCACCTGGCTTTAGTTTATAGGAATTAAACTCAACATTATCAAGATCTTTTATAACCTTTTTATCTTTCACAACTTTTACTCTCGCTTTGGAGTGAAAGAGTGTTTCGTCTATATCAAACATTGTAAGACCTTTGTTCCCTCGGGCCTCCAATATTAATTGTAATATATTCCTATTCATGCATCTATTTATGATGCACTTAGTCTTAGATTTTAGGTGGTTGTGGATTAAAATGCTTTTCTAATACTGAAATATTATCCTCGAATTGTGCTATTTTTTCAATAAGCTGTGTTACTGATTCTAATACGTCTGGATGTTCTCCAACTCCTACACTATTCTCAAGGAAAATACTTACATTAGCTTTAGCCTTTTCAATCTCACCTATATAATGTGCTCTAAGTGCATTAACTATTGTTTTATTCATAATTTTTCCTGTGATTATAATCACTTATACAAGAAATTAATTGGTCATCCCAATTATCTCTGTGTTCTTCAAATACCTGTGGACCCTGATCACCTGCAATACAAACCACTAATCTTGTTATTGGTTGTCCTGTTCTTTCTTCCCACATAATGGAATAAGCACAGGCTTGCATAAAGTAATTAGAAACCCACTCCTTCTTCTTAAATTTTGCTGATGTTTTCCAGTCAATAATTGCTCTTTGACCTTTCCATTCACCAACACAATCTACTGTTCCCGCAACACCCAAATGTTTACTATACATTCGTTTTTCGGTTGCATATACCTTAGATAGATTCTCATCAATAATAGGTTTTATCTCTTTGAAGTTTTGCATTGCAATTAAATTCTCAGAGCTAACTTCTCTACCTAATACATAATCTTCTATCATATCATGAACCTTGGAACCGCGAGCCGCTGCTTGTGATGAAATCCTATTGGCTTCCTCTTCACCGACGCGTGCACGCCATTCCATGATTGCCTTTTTATTGAGGATTGATAATACCGTAGTTACACTAGGATATTCATTACCCTCATCGTCAACATAAACTCTACCAGTTTCACCGGTAATTTGTTTAAGACTATAGTCTTCGTTGACAAGTTCTAATTGTATCATTTAAACATTTTTTTAATCAACTCAGATTGTTTCCTTATTTCTTCTGATTGATCTTTAAGTTTTTTGTTTTGAAATCTAGATTGATCTGATTGAGTTTCGATTTTATTCATCATTTGTCCTTATTTAGTTTTGATGTTTCCTTTTAATCTAGGAGGAAGTCCAGATTTAATTCTATCTTGAACCTCTTTCCATCCGTCTCCGGCAGTTTTTAACATACTACCTTCTTTACCAGTAATCATATTCAACTGGTTTATTTGTTGTTTTAAATGCGGATTTTCTTCTTTGAATTTATCTAGGTCTTTCCAGGACATAGTGTATTCTTTCACTTCTCCTGTTTCCGTATTTAAAAAATCATATCTAGGCATTAAACCACTCCGGTTGTGCACGATTTTTATTCCAAGTAGCTATATTAGCTTTTTCATTTATATAATATGATTGATATGCTTCAACAGTATTATTAGATTTATATTCATCTGGCATACATTGAGGAAACTCAGTCATCATTGTTCTTGGAATATTGTGAGGTAATCTTTCTAATAGTTTACCTAATTTTTTAATTGTTAAATGTTCTTTTCCATATCTATAGGTATATTCTTCACCTAAAGCCATCATGTGAATCCATAACCATCTATAGTTATGCATAGATTCACGAACCCATTTAGCACATGGGTGATTTTTATGTGTTGAACGGTAAAAGCCTAATCTATCACAGTGATCTCCATCTAATTCACGATGAGCTGTGCATAGCATTTGGGCGGATTCTAATATCATCTTAACAACATGTTTATCGCATTGTTGTTGAGCTGCTATTTCTGGATTTCTATCTAAAACAAATATATTCATAATCTCTATTATACCACATCATTTGAGAAAAGTAAACCCCTAGCTGCAGACTAGGGGTATACCAATTTTTTTAAGTTTGAGGTCCTCCTGTTTCTGTTAGTGAAATGAGCATAATATATATCTCTTGGATCACCTCCTTAAACTCAAGTTTTACTTAACTTCTTCCGCGCTCTCACTTGCGGCCGAAGCCCCTGATAGTCCCTCTCGGGCACCTCTAATAAGAGTTGGAAAAGCTTCCATTACCAATTTCTTAGTAATTCCTTTATATTTCCCTGCCAACTTCTTATCTTTCATCAGCAACACTAATTCAGCTTCATCTGGATGAAGTGATTCTAGACAATCGATAAACATCTTTTCTCTATTGGCTGCTTCTAGGCGTTCTCCTATGCCACCAGTATCGAAATATTTAAATCTTCTAGATACTTTGTGTAGATTGCTGGGTTCGAACCCTTTTGGTGCATCATCTTTTCGATACGGGGGTTCTCCTTCTGGTAATAAGAACGTTATAGAAGGATCGAATGAACCTGCTAGTATAGTTCTTAAAGGTCGAGAATTATTGATACGTAAGTATTCAATCTTCTCTTTTCTAGTTTTTAAAGATCCTGCCTTTGTCAAGATCTCTGAAATCATTTTTTCAGCCATTGTAAAATTCCTCCACGACTTCAATCAAATTTTTACATCTTTTCTTAATTAAATAGTTTAAGACTTTCATCTTCATCGCAGGTTTCTGCGAATCGAATTCTTGTATTATACTATTATATATATGCTCTGGTATCTTAGATAGATCAATTAATGTTTCATTTCTTTGATAATTTCTAACTACTTCCTGCGGCATATTATCCAAATTTTCCTCCCAGAACTCTATAACTGTAGCTCTCAAAGGGGTTTGTTTAAGTCCATCGACAAAACAATTATCAGGTGATAATACATTTGGAATACCATCTCCTGAATCTCCTCTACACTTATGTTCAAATAAGTATTTTCTAGGATGTTTTTCTTCTACTAATTTTTTCAATGCAGGTGAAAACTGCTTGACGTTCTTAAACTTGTGTAACTGTTTGAAATCTTTATCTGATGATACGATCATTATTGGTTCGTGTTTACCAAACTCTTGGGATTCATGTACTAAAGCTCCTATAATATCGTCTGCTTCACATCCTTCCATATGTAATACTTTATATGGTAAATTTTCTTTAATCTCATCTCGTACTGTATTAAGCACTCTAAATATCTCGTTCCAATTTAATTCTGATGTAGCTCTTGTTGATTTTCTATTGGCTTTATATTCGGGAAAGTATTCTTTTCTCCACGTATTCATCCCATCTGCACATATAACCATTTGGCCATAATCATCTCTATAGTTCTTATTATACATTCGTATAGAATTAAGAATCATATGCCGGATAAGCTCTTCATCATCTAATTTTCTTACTATTATATTAGCGAGCGCAATTTGATTGTAATCTAATAAAATCATAAGGTATATTATACCATAGTTTAAGGCGTTTGTAAACCCCTAATTGTAACATTTTTTGGTTGTCTAAAATCTGGCTTAGGAAGTATCATTTCTTCCTTATCTGTATAGAAATAGAACTTTACCTTAGATTCTTGGTGTCTTTCTGTTAACCATTTATACATACTAACTCTCCAACCTTCTAGGGTTAATTCAACTCCATGTTCTTGGTTTGATCTTCCTACTATTTTATGGGTAGAACTTGATACACTATCTCCAAATAAAGCATCCATACCATATACATGTATTTGTCCTTTATCTTGGAACTTATTTAATATAACATCATGAGCATATTTCATAGCTAATAATCCAGTACTCGATGATATTCTATGCATGAATATTCTTTTATTATTAAATTGTTTTAATTGTTCGGGATTTTTCCTAGCATATTTAACAGCTCTTTGTCCTAATATCCAGGTATATTGATCTAATCTAGGTGGTTCTTTTTCTTCCTGATAGAAATCTCCACCATTACCATAATCTAATACTCCAGTACATAAGAATTTTAAAAATCTACTATCGGTCATACAAAGACCGTGTACTTTACTTGGAGCTATTTTATATGCGGGAATATTACATAAGAGTAATTCTCCCTCAGGATTTTCTTTCTTGAAGTATTTTTTGGATGGACCGTTTGCTAAAACGTTTACTCTCATTTTAAATGCTTTACTGAATTTCCACCTATTCTGATTTGAATTATACCATTATAATAATCATCACGAAGTAGAACTTCTTTTTCAAATTGTAGTTTAGCTTCCATATATGCTAAATCGCCCTTTGCCTTTCCTAGATAAAGTATTTCTCTATGGAAAATATCTTTACCCATTTCTTGTACATCTTCATTTAAGTTTGCACTAGAGCCATAATAATCTCTCCAGTCAGATTCGACTAAAGATCTTCTTTTTCTTTTCTTTCCTTTAAGAGGGGGAAGAGTTTTCTTTTTCCAGAAAAACTTTTTACCAATATATTTTTTATCCGTTCCGCGGTTGGTAATTTGATAGACAAACCCATAGTATGTATCAGGTGAAAAGTCTTTCGGTGGTTCAAAGGGTCTTCCATTATATATCCATTTCATACATATATTTATGCAATTAAAATACACTCCATATATGCTTCAGGCATGTGGGGTAACCATGGTTCACAATGTTCGTATTGGTTTCTTATAGGTTCAAGATAGATAGGTTCTTTCTTTTCCTTTTCTATTTCAGGACATAGAAATGTTCCTTCTTTATCTTTATAACATAATCCAGGTAAAATTTCTTTAGCTGCGCACCCGTTAATAATAATCATCGAGAGACTCATCATCATCAAAATCAATATTCTCTTCTTCATCTTTTTCCTCTTTATATCCACACCAAGGGCAAAACCTAGGAGTTTCCATTATCTCATCATCTGAATCTGTTTTTATTTCAGATACTGTATGGCACTCTGGGCAATGAAAGAAATTAATCATTATACCAAGCCTCAAATTCTGTATAGCCACCAATCTTTTTACCGTCTATCATAATTTGAGGGAAGGTTCTTGCACCTGGAAATTTTTCTAATATTTCTTCTCTATTAAAATCTTGATCCAATTGATAATAATTGTAAGTATGATTTTGTTGAGAAGATTCTTCTACTATTCTTTGGGCTAATCTCTTAGCCATATCACAATATGGGCATTGTGTTTTTCCATAAATTTCTATTCTCATAAGCTTAGTTTAGATAATTCCTTTTGATCTACATCTTGTTTAATACCACCAACCACATATGAAGTGATCTCGGTTTCTTGTGGAGCAACTTGAACGTTACCACCACCAATCCATTTTTCTGTCCAAGGTAATGGGTTTAATTTACCAACTGAGAAAGGACAAGGAACTTTAATAGCTCTCATTCTTCTTGCACCTATCCAATCAATATAATCACATAATAATTTTTCATTTAAACCAATCATTGAACCATCTTTAAATAAAAACTTAGCCCATTCTTTCTCTTGTTCGATTACCTTTATATATAAATCCACAACATCTTCTTCACATTCTTTTTGGATTTTAGCAAAGTCTTTATCTTCTTTTACTAATTCTTTTATCATAGTTGTTGTAGATGCTAAATGTAAATTCTCATCTCTTGCAATTAATTTAATAATCTTAGCATTACCTTCCATCTTTTTTAATTCCGCGAACGCCCACGAGCACGCGAAAGAAACATAAAATCTTACACCTTCTAAAGCATTTGCTGCCATTAAACACATCCATAAAGCTTTTTTATGTTCGTAAAGGTTATCTCTTCCATTATTATTTAATTTAATTAAATGATCGTAATACTTTGCTATATCATTTCCTGTTTCTAAGATAGATTCAATATCGAGAAGCTTATCAAAAACAAAAGACGGGTCAGGATAAACATTACGGATAATATGAGTATAACTTCGACTATGTATAGTTTCAGAAAAAGACCAAGTCTCGATCCAAGTCTCAACCTCGGGTAACGAACATATAGGAAGGAAAGCAATGTTCGGGGCCCTACCTTGAATAGAGTCCAGAAGTATTTGCCTTTTGAGATTAGATGTGAATATATGTTGTTCATGAGGGGTTAATTCTCCAAAATCCTTTTTATCTTTTGAAACATCTACCTCTTCGGGTCTCCAAAAGAATCCTAATTGTTTATCTATAATTTTATCTATTGTAGGGTATTTAACTTGATCATATCGTGCAATGTCCACAGCTTCATCGAAGAACATGTTCTTTTTTAAATGTGATTTATTATTCTTTTTTAATATACTCATATTACACAACTATCGCAATCTTCGTCGTCTATATCGACTTGGGGTAATTCTATTTCTTCTTTTATTTCTCCAGATCCATCGTAAGTATTAAAGTAGTATAATTGTTTTAAACCATATTTGTATGAAGTAATTAAATCCTCTATCATTATCGACATTGGGACTTTTTGGTCTTCATAATGTTCTGGGTTATACGAAGTATTAACACTAATACCTTGATCTATATATTTTTGGAGTATAGCACAAATCTTTAAATAATTTTCTGGGGATGTTTGATCCCAAAGTAAATCATATTTATTTTTTAGATGGTGATAACCAGGTACAACCTGTGCCATCACTCCATCTTTGGATTGTTTATATGATACTAAAGCTCTTGGAGGTTCAATACCATTTGTACTATTACTTATTTGGGCAGATGTTTCGGCAGGCATTAATGCCATTAGAGTCGAATTTCTGATTCCATGTTTCTTTAAATTGTTCCTTAAAGAAGTCCATGCTAATCGTTCTTTAGGCTCTATTAAATTATCTACTGCCTCTTTATAAGTATCAATAGGCAAAATTCCTGATCCATACTTCGTCTCATTAGATTTGGGGCACTTTCCTCTTTCCTCTGCGAGTTCCATCGAGGCTTTTATTAGATAGTATGACCAGGCCTCTGCATATTTATCTATAATATCAAATGCCTCAGGACTGTACTTTAAACCTCTTTTTGCTAAAAAATATGCTAAATTTATTATACCTATTCCTAATGGTCTACGATTCATAGTAGAGTCTTCAGCTTCTTTTATTGGATAAGATTGATATGATAGGAGGTTGTCTAACGCACGTACGGACAGCGTACAGTACTTTTCAAACTCTCTTATATCATCAATTAGGCCCCAATTTATAGCACTTAAAGTACAGAGAGATATTTCTCCTGGTTCATCTTCTCCTAATGGTTTTGTTGGTAAATCTATTTCACAACATAGATTACTCATATGTATTGGAGCTTCTTCTTCTTTAAATGAGCTATGTGTATTTGCATGATCTACATTCATTAGATATATTCTACCAGTATCTTTTCTTTCATTTAAAAATGATTGGAATACTTCTAATGCAGGTAATGTTTTCTTTCTAATACTATATGCTCTTTCGTATTTCTCATATAGTTCTTTAAACTTATCTTGGTCTACAAAGAATGATTCATATAAATCAGGTACATCTGAAGGATCAAAGAATGTTATATTACCACCTTCTAATAATCTTTCATACATTAATTTGTTAAATTGAAAAGCATAATCCATATGCCTAACTCTTGTTTCTTCTGTACCTTTGTTGTTCTTTAATACAACTAAGTCTTCGAATTCATAATGCCATACGGGCAGGTATACGGTCGCCGCGCCCCCGCGTACGCCCCCTTGCGAGCACGACTTAACTGCTGCTTGAAAGTATTTAAGGAATGGTATAAGACCAGTATGAACTACTGATCCGTCTCCGATCTTTGCGCCCAAGGCCCGTATTTGTCCTGATCCAATTCCGATACCAGCTTTTTTACTGATATAACGGACGATGGAAGTACTAGTAGCATTAATACTATCAAGGCTATCGCCAGACTCAATAAGTACGCAGGATGAAAATTGTCTCGTAGGTGTACGTACACCCGCCATAATAGGTGTTGGCAATGAGATATAAAATGTTGAAATTGCATCATAATAAGATTTAACCCATGCTAATCGATCTTTTGTTTCGTCTGCAAACAATGTTGCAGCGACCATCATATAAAGCATTTGTGGAGATTCATATAATGTTTTAGTACTTCTTTCTTGTACTAAATACTTTCCTCTGAACTGTTCCATACCAGCATAGGTAAATGTATCATCTCTATCATGTTTAATATAATTATTTAATTGATCTAGTTCTGATTCAGAGTATTTTTCTAATATGGATTTATCATATACTCCGCGTTTAATATTCTTAGCTACTAGGCGTTTTAATCCCCATGGTTCATATTGACCATATACTTCTTTTCTAATTTTATATGAGATTAACCTAGCTGCAACAAACTGGTAATTGGGGGTATTATCAGAAATAAGTTCTGATGCACTCTTAATAAGAAGTTCATGCATATCATAAGCTGGTATCTTATCATATAGTTGAATGTTTGCTTTAAGTTCAATTTCTGATTGAGATACTCCTGTTATCCCTTCCGTTGCCCATTCGAGAACCTTATGTATTTTCTCTAAATCGAATAGTTGTAAACTGCCATCTCGTTTGGTGACATTTATATGCATGCTGCTTGTTCCGCTGTTCATAATGTACTATTATACCACACTTTCAAAAGAAAGTAAACACTTATTTTTTCTTAATTTTTAATCTTCTCTCAATCTCTTCCAATCGAGACATTAGTTCTGGATATACCTCAAATTCGTGGAATTCTTTACAAGGATGAGAATTTTTTTCTAACTTATTTATCCTTTCCATAACTTTAGGATAATCTTGTTCAAACTTAGATTGTTTCTTTGCCATCTCAATATCATACTTTTGAGATATATATTCCATAAATTGATTAATTCTATTTTGGAAATATATGCCCATTTTTGTTTGGGCATACCATTTATAGAATTGTGATCCCAATACAGATGACATTATTGATTTTAAAAGAAACCAATACATTATTGAACTTTAATTAGTTTCTTGATAGCTTTAACGTAGTTTGGTATACCATGATCTACGATACCATCAAAGAATTTAAATCTTTTCCAAGAGTTTAATATTCCTAAGAATAAATCTCTCCAAGTTGGTTTAGGCTTTTGATCACCATTAGCATCGAAATAAATCATTTCGCCATGATGCCTAAATCCTAACCATGATGGTGGTATTCTGCAAACTATATCATTATTATTTTGAAACCTTAAATGAGGACAATGAATATTCTTAACAAATCTTGGTCCACCAACTCTTGGTGATCCAAAAGTAAATAGTTCATGTGGCTTGTATCTCGTAGCTGCGATTGTTGCCATTGCAGCACCTAGAGAATGACCAGTCATATAAACATCTTTTCTTACTTTAAGTTGATCGTTATGTTCTATTTCAGCTAGTACATCCATCCAAAGATCATTAACTTCTTTTTGGAATCCACTATGTACTTTACCACCTGCTTTTGCAGCACCTTTGATAAGGTTTAAATCTGCCATTACATCATTAATCTTAGAAGGTTCAGTACCTCTAAAAGCAAACCAAAGATCATTTCTATCTTTCGCTACTAGTACTTCTGCTCCATCTCTAGAGATTAATTTTACCCAAGCAAAGCCTAATTTCTTTGCAGCATTAATTGCAGCTTTTTCGCTTTTATATGCGTGCGCAGATAACTGGGCAGCGATTAAAGCTCGCTCCAATTGGGTTTTTTCTTCTTTATGTCGTGTTGTTGCCATTAGTCTTTTTTCACCTCGATTTTTCCACCTACGGCTTCTTCGCCGTTAGGTAATGTAACATTACGATAATAAACCACGACCTCTTGCACTTCACGTATATACCTACGGAGTTCTTGCATATTATAAGCCATCAGTTCATAATCTTCAACGGAAATAGCAAAGAATACTACATCACCGTTGTTCTTTTTCTTTACTTCATCTAGAAACCTATCTAAATAAGTATATCCTTCAGGCCAATCAGGATTCTCTTTACCGAGTTTACATACTCTGATAACTTTACCTTTTTCATTTAGTAAACCATCAGGATGATCCATTTTAGGCCTTTTACCTTCCTCGTCTTTAACACAAGGATTTGTAATTTTTGCTGTTGAAACTACATGCCAAACAGGTTCTTTTAAATCTATTGCCCTTGGCATTGTAGGTTGAATAATATCTATTTGTATCGGTTTACTAGATACCTCAATCTGTTTAGTCCCGAAACTAGCGCAACTAGTTGTTAGGATTAATATCACCGGAAGGGTTATCCAGTGAGTCCAATTCTTTACTGTCATTTTCTATTGCCTCAAAAACGGACTGTGTTTGTTCATTAGCCCGTGTTTCTATCATACCTGGTTTAGCTATAGCTAATTTATTTAGATTATGTCTTCTAAATATATCCAAATATCCATTCATCTCAGCTTCAATCTGAGCATTCTTAGAAGCTAATTGATTCAAGGCTGCACCTTGTTTCTCATAACTTTCTTTTATTACTTTAATCGCTTCTTCTTGTTCAGCTACAGCAATCTCTAATTGCATATTATTATAGGTAAGAGTTTGATTTTCGCTATAAAGCCACCAACATCCTATTCCTAAAATAGCTATTATTGCTATGAAAAATTGTTGCATTATGAGTTATCCTCAATATATTGCTTTATATCTGATACCGTTAATAAAGTTTCTGAATCTTCATCAGGGATTTCTATATCAAATTGTTCTTCTAATTGCATAACTAGTTCAACAATATCTAAAGAATCTGCACCTAAATCTTCTATAATTTTAGAATCATCTTTAACCATATCCAAATCACAACCAATGTGATCTGCTATTATTTTTTCTACGCTCATTAGTCCATAGTCTCCGTCATATAATCCATGGGTGTTGCTGTTTTTAATTCTACTACGTGGCCATCCATGGTTTTAAACCTCATATGCTTTTGTGTGCATTTGTAGAATTTACGAACTTCAAATTTCTTTTCTAATACATCTATAACTTCACCTTCCATATTATATTGATTATGTGTTACATAAAGGTATTGATGTTTTTCAAACCAACTTAATATCCATTTCCATATGGATTTAAAAAATGTCTTAACCTTTTCCATTCATCCTTTTCTGCATTTTAATAAGAATAGGATTCTTTTCTTTTCCTATAATCTTATCTTTCTTTTTCTTTTTCATGTGAACACCAGGTTCGCCTTTAGGTCCTACACCAATTCCGTCGATACCACCAGCACCAACTGAATTGGCTGCTGCGTCTTCCCACATTTTAAAAGTTTTTAAGTCCATATATTATATATACATCTCCCGGAATGTATTTACACTCTTTCTTGATTCACCAAGAGTAAATTTCTTAGATGGATCAATCACAAGATTTTCATCCGCCATGTATCCTTTGTTAATTAGTACATCGTAAATAGCATCTTCTCTATTATCTAAATTAAATAATGTTGGTTTTGGTTTACGGTTTCCAATAGACATATTTAATTTAACAAATAGTCTTTCTTCACCATTATCTCCACCACCAAAATAAATCATTTTACGATCTTCTATTTTTTTATTGAATTTTTTTCCATTTATTGTAAATGATACTGAACCATCCTTTTCTTTTATATTCTCTGCGTGTACACTAATACCACCAGCTGAATTACCAGTATCTAGTTTAGCTTTCATTTTCATTCCCTCTATTTTACACCATTCTATAACACCAACTGATGTTTTAGGAAATGCCCAATTGTCTTTGTTCTCTATATAATCTAAAAGATTATCAACCATTTTAGATCCATTCACTTTAGTCTTTTTATCCCCATAGTAATTCATATAACTTATCTCATTACTATCACCTGTACCTGGAGAACCATTCACTTCTAATACGTATATCTTTCCATCATTAATGATTGTATCAACACCACACCAATAACATCCACTTGTTTCTGCTGCTTTAAGTACGATTTTCTTTTCTTCTTCATTTAAATCATATGGTTCATAATCATTACCTAATGATTTATTTGTTCTAAAATCATCCTTAGTTGTTTGTTTACGTTTCATAGCAGCAAATATTTTTCCATCTAATACTAATGTACGTACATCATAATCAATATTCATATATTCTTGTAGGATAATTTCTGCGTTATGTTTCCATAAACCTTGTAAGACTGAAGTAAGCGATTCTTTGCTTTCAATCTTCATAACACCGATACCTTCTGCACCGGTTATGGTTTTGGCTATAACTGGTAATTTACCACCAATCTCTTTTAAAGCTATATCAATTGATTCTTCATTTGTTACTAATGCTGTTCTTGGAGTATTAATATTAGCTTTTTTAAGAGCAATAGATGATGTAAATTTATTTGCACATAATTCCATTGGTACATATCTGTTAATCATAAACATACCAGCTTCTTCTAATGATTTAGTTAATCCTCTTCCGGCTATATCTGTAAGCGCGCCTCCGCGTACGATACACGCGGTCTCGGAAGGTTTAATATTAATCTTATTACCTTCACCATCAAAGTTGTGTATGGTAATCTTATCACCAAATAAATCATTATCAATTACAAATGCATCACCAAGGCTAACCTTATAAAAAGAAATACCACGTTTTTCAGCTTGTTTTTCTAGCTTATAAACGGTATCATTCTTATCATCACCTTCAGATTTTGTTAGACATATTACTGTTATCATCTTACTATATCCTGATTTGTTATAAAGATTGTTTCATTTGTTTTCTGATGTGTTACTTGATAGATTGATGTACCTAAAAACTCAGAATAAGGTTCTATCTGTTCTTCTACTTTTATTCTAGAATTTTGTTTTGCTATTACCTCTCCTGTTTTAGGAGAAGCTATATCATTAACTAATGTATATGAGCCAGGATTTAATTTACCATCTATAGATTGAAACCAAGTTGATTCTTCTAATGGTAAATTATCCCAATCTAATTCCAATTCAACTTTATCCATTATTTGTTTAATTTTTTTCTCACTCATTCCAGTATGTTCTTTTATAAGGAATAGTGCGGCCGCGTACGAAGCCAATCTTGTTTTACCGAATGGAACTTTATTAAGTAATCTTTTTATATTGAATACTAATCTATGAAAGATTGTATATGAGGATTTTTGCTCCATAGTTTTGAGTTCAGTTTTGTACTCTCTACCAGCAGGAGTTTTAAAAGTAGTTCTTCTACCATCTTTATCAATTACCCCTAATTCAAATGCTTTCATTTTTTCCCAAGGAGTAACTAACAGTTTTAAGAATCGAAGTGCATATGCTGTATCTGCAACACGGGAGATAGCACCTTCTTTTAGCTGTTTTATATGATTTGTTGTATATCTCATAGTCCTCTTAGTCTCTCTACAATTACTGGATCCATCCCAATTTCAACTTTTTCTTCTTCAGGTAAGTAATGTAAAAATACTAAGAAAGGTTTTATATAATGATAATGCTCATTATTAATCTTAAACCATACCATTCTGTTTGCGGCTTGTATACCGAAAACATTGTATATTACTATAAGATGATTAAGTATTAATCTCTCTTGGAGATCTTGATCAGTCTCATATCGTTTAAGTAATCTTTTTAGATATTTAAATCTAGATAGATCTTCTTTAAACTCTTCAACATCCATACATTCTGGATTATTGTAATGATGAGCTGCAAATAACTCAAAATTCTTATTTGTCAATTCTTCAAAAACCTTCATATTATTATATATACACCCTTACAGAGTGAAATTATTTATTTAAAATACTTTTGTATTAGCTTTATCATTTAGATAAACTTCTGGCTTTGACTTGTACTTCTTAGCAATCTGTTGTATTTTTCTATCTTTAACAAATTTTACTAAAGATGATTCTTTACCATAAAATTCCATAGATGCTGGTGCACTACTACCACCATCAAAGCTAGTTATATGCATACCTTTAATTTTACTAATTAATTTATCCATATAAGCCATTTCATCTTTGGTGATTCCATAATCATCATCAAATTTATTAGATGAATTGCCTTTTACAACTTCAATATATGCTCTAGCCTCGTGGCCTTTACGGTTTCTATCATCCCAATTCTTTAAACTTCTTATGTCTCCTTTGGGGACTTCAGAAATAGTTTCTTCTCTTAATTCAAAAAATGTTTTCATTAGTCTGTCTCGTTTTCGCCAGCGTCGTAGTTTTTATCTACATAGTCAAAGAATTCTTTTCTTTTCTCTTTGTCTAATTCTTGAGGTGATTCTACTCCAAATTTCTTAAGAGCTTTCTTAAAGAATGCTTGATATTTCTTTTGCTTAGGAGAAAGTTCTTCTTCGCCTTCATATCCTTCTTCTTTACCTTCAAAGATATTTTTAAATAGATCTTCTACATCGCCTGAATCCATACCATACATAGGACCAACTAGGAAATCATATAGTTTTCCTTTTTCACCAGTAACATCAGCTGTTGTTCTTCCAGTTTGTTTGATCTTAAGCTTATATTTCTTTTCAGCGTCTTTTTGATCTTTTTTATCACCAATCCAATCAATATCGATTGTTGTTTTACCTCTACCTGGTCTTTTCTTTTCAGAAATAGTTTCTTCTTTCATATTAGAACCATCATTCTTCATACCAGACTTCTTAACCTTATGTTTGCCTTTGAATTCCTTTTCGCCTTGAGCGTTAGGTTCTTCAACTTCATTTACTTTAGGTTTTTCATGTACATATCCTTTTTTGACATATTCGTTGTGTTCGTCTTCGTTCTTGACTTCCACTTCGTCTTTGCCATCTTTGGAGTACATTTTGTGAGGATAAGAAATTTCCTTAACCTCTTTTTTCCCTTCTAAAACATCGCTCACCGCTGATGCAATATCGAGGTTTTCTTTATCTTGCAATTTCATAGTTATCTCCCTTATTGCATTGTTATAAACATTCCAGCGATAGCCGTAGCAGATGCTGCTATGATTATCCAGAATACTTTATTTATAATATTTACCGTTGAAGAATTGGATATTACCGCTTCTTCTAACTTATCAATTCTTATAGTAAGATGTTGTATCATTTCCGATTGCTGCTTACTAAAAGATGTTAATGTTGCTATCTTCTCTTCTGCTCTTGCGATACTAATTACCGCTTCAGATAGCTTATCTAATTTTCCTTCTATACGATCAAGCCTTGCTGCCTGCTCTTCCCTTTGTTGTTGTACTGTCATTTTTTCTGCCATTATCGTATTCTAACTCCGAGCTTTTTCAATCTAGCAGTAACTATATCATTTGCTCTCTTACCACTTGTTTTTTTATTATCTGGATCTAGATTATCTAACATTTCATCATCAAATACATAATTTGATAATTCTTTTGTATAATTTTCTAAGTCCTGAGAATCTTTTCCATCTTCTCCTTTACTTATCATAACTTTTTTATTTTGTCTTAAGAATTTTACTAGGTTTCTAGCAGCATCTTTAGCTTTTGATTGATCTTTATCAAAAATCCCCATAGACATTGTTCCTTCACTAGCTAAAGCCAACTTATTATTCCAGGTCATATATTTACTTTCTTCTGGCTTTAGTTCTTTTTTTAATTCTTTTAATGTTTTCATTTCTTTAAATCCCATCTATATGTTTTACCTTTGGATTGCATCTTTTTAGATATATTATAACCTGCCAATTTAGCTAATTGCTGCATTTTAGGCCATGATCTTTCAATTTTACCTTTTAGTTTATCTTTTATAATATCATCCTTAATCTTTTTAAGGATACCATCTAATATAGTTATATCAGAAGCAATCAATGGTGCTTCTTCTAATTCTTTCGGTAATTCCCCTTGAGCTTGACCGATATAAGAATTGTTTCCTGCGAATGCTACATTTTCTTGTACATCTTCTTTCCAAAACTGTTGTTGAAACTTAGCTAACTTTATAGCAACTGGTTTATTAACATCATATACATCTACAAAGAATAAACCATTCATTGTCCAGGCTTTTGCCTTTCTAAAATCTTTTGCATATGCTAAGAACTTTTTAGAATCTGCAGCGGTCTTAAACATAAAGGATGTTCCGCCATCTGTTCTTTTACTTTCACTCGTATCAGAAACTATCATACTTAATTGATTGATAACAGATGTTAATACAGGAGTTGGCATAGTAGCAAGAACTTGTATCTGATCTTTTGTAATACCCTTTATCTTTTTTAACTTCTTACGTAAAAGGTCAACAGAAGCTTCGTTAGTTCCTTCTCTTATATCATTAAAGTTTCTCATATCTTAATTCTTTTACCTTTTCTAATTACGTTCTGAGCTTCTCTTTTGTCCATTCCGTAATCATCTATTAACCATTTTAGTAGATCTTTATCTGTACCAGATATATGAATCTCCATCTTTCTTTCATCCCAATCATCTAAGTATACACCTTGATCTTGCCAATCTGCATGGTAATCAGTTGGATCACCAAAATCCCAATCAAGTACAATTTCTCTTCCAGTAGCTTCTTTAACTCCTTCTGCATACATAGATTTGAATTTTGCTGAAGAAAGTCCTTGAATTGAATCAAATAATATTCTCATATCGAGCTTATCAAAGTTTTTAGATCTTTCAGATCCCATTGCTATTAATCTCCAACGATCTCCTTCATCAATAGCATTAATAATAACATCCATACCTGAAGGTGCGCGCCTTAGATTCTTTATTTCTTTATTATTATATTTTATTTTATCTAATTTGAAACGAGTATGTATTAGTTTTATAGCTTTATCAATATCTTTCTCGTCTAGAAAAACTTCAAAATCTTTAAGTTTTTTTCCAGGTGGAACTTTTTGATTAAACTTTTCTCTTATATCTTTAAAATTTTTCATTATCCTCTCGCTCCACGTTTAATTGCCATCTGTAGACCTTTAAGTAATGAACCAGCTTTATCTCCAGGTATTGAGATATAAGCTTTTCCATAACTAATTTGGAGTCCTACTTTACCTTTACCCATTGAGTGTCTAGTGATTTGAATACCATCTTTATCATAAAGATCTGTAGCTTCTTCTAACTCTACTTCTTCCATTACCCTTGGGAATTTTTTACCAATAGCTTTCATTACTGAAAATAATGAATCTGGATCCATATTAGAAATAAAATCTTTTTCTTTATTACTAACACCTTTTACATCTTTTATAGCATTCCAAATATTAGTATATTTTCCTTTTTCTTTAAGGGTTTTACCTTCTACTATATCAATATAGTGCTCTTTTAAACTTTTATATGCCATTTTAATATCCTCTGCCTTTCACAAAATCTTCTAGGTTATCATCTAACCATTCAATCCATTCATCTGGATCGTCTGTTCTTATTTCTTCTGGGTGATTATCCATTACATATTGGATTAAATCTCCTTCAGCTTTATCTGATAGGTCTAATGAATTTGATCTTAAAGCTTTTTTAAATTCATTTCCGTGCTTACGCATAATGTCTTTTCGACTCATGCTTTTACCATATCTACCTTCTGGTATGAATGATTCACTTATCCCTATTTTTACTGCAACCTTTGCATAGTGTTCTCTGTCATTTTGAGTTAGATCTGGTCTTAACTCTACTACATAGTATTTCCCGGTTCCGACCTTTACAATATTCACAGGTTTACCATCTGCTTTCTTTTGAAAGGCTTTTGCAGCTTTCATAGTATCAAATGCAAAAGATACTTGTTCTTCAAAGGATTCATAATCCATTTTTTTCATTGGGATTTTAGCTGCAATCTTATAGAATTTCTTTATAGATTCAAGACCTTTTACGATACCACCACGAACCATTGAAAATGCTGGTGCTGATAAACCTGAACCTCTCATAGTTTTATCTACTTCTTTAAGCATTTTTTCTAGTTTCTTTTCTAGTTGTTTAACTTTCTTTACATCAGCATCATCATATGGTTTTTCTAATAGAGTTTCTAATTGTGTTAGAACTTGCTCGTACATTGTACCAACTTTTTCTTCTATTTCAAAATGTTCTTTGAATCCTCTAAATCCAGCATATGATTTGGTATCTTTAGTTGAACCAGCAATCGAACCAGTATATTTTCCAATAACCTTTCCAGTTTTGAGGTAAGCATCAAGAATAGATTTTTGTTTAGCATTAACTTTGAGGGCGTTCATTAATGCTTCGCTTCTATTATCTATTGATCCTGAGAATTTCTTTTTACCTGCAAATATTCTAGTTTCTTTTTTAGATCCAGCTGCTCTTCCTACGTATTGATCTCTTATTCTTCCTTTATGAATAAAATCATCTAGTATCTTTTGCTGAATACCATTTAACTTAAGTGATTGACATAGTGTTTCGAAGTTACGTGTATAATTTTCAGAAATTATTCCTTTCATCATCCAAACTGATTCGTGGTGTACACTTTCGTTTGCATATCTTAATGCTTTTTTAACTTCAGGGTGTTT